>ERZ1643246.389-NODE-389-length-57784-cov-31.589253_pt1 | contig 57784 bp, 45 predicted proteins | sample MGYA00579265_ERZ1643246 | MGnify/ENA primary metagenome ERZ1643246 (study PRJEB29033, sample SAMEA4952261) | chicken gut metagenome | biome: Broiler Chicken; feature: Gastrointestinal Tract; material: Caecum | place: Ireland | collected 2018 | study: Broiler... | reverse complement strand
TGCTGCTGCATGAGGACACCCACTGCTTCGCCTTCCTGGCCGGCCACGAGTCCTTTGCCGCCGCCGAGGGCGCCATCGGCATCGCCCGCACCGCCAACAAGGTCCGCAAGGAGCCCCTGCGCGTCATCCTGAACGGCCTGGGCAAGGATGCCGCCATGATCATCAGCCGCATCAACGGCTTTACCTACGTCAAGACCGAGTTCGACTTCAAGACCGGCGAGGTCAAGGTCGTCGAGACGGTGCCCTACTCTGAGGGCGAGCGCGCCGCCGTCAAGTGCTACGGCGCCAACGACGTGCTGGAGGGCGTTGCCATCATGAAGATGGAGGGCGTCGAGGTCTCCATCACCGGCAACTCCACCAACCCCACCCGCTTCCAGCACCTGGTCGCCGGCACCTACAAGAAGTGGGCCATCGAGAACGGCAAGAAGTATTTCTCCGTCGCTTCCGGCGGCGGCACCGGCCGTACCCTGCACCCCGACAACGTGGCCGCCGGCCCCGCTTCCTACGGCCTGACCGACTCGATGGGCCGCATGCACGGCGACGCCCAGTTCGCCGGCTCCTCCAGCGTGCCCGCCCACGTTGAGATGATGGGCCTGATCGGCGCCGGCAACAACCCGATGGTCGGCATGACCGTCGCCTGCGCCGTCGCTGCCGCCCAGGCCAACGCCTGAGCCTGCCCGGCCATATAGCCCAATAAAAATCGCCGCTCCCTCGCCTTTGAGGGGGCGGCGGTTTTGTGTTTCCGGCAGGCGCCGCGGTCCGACCCGCCGCGGCCCGCGGGACAGGCTAAATATTACCAAACTGTAAAAATTGCCCCGCCCTGCTCAATCCGGGCGGGGTGTTTCGTTTTTATGGACAAAGCCAATGATACACACAGGCTTTCCCTGCCGCCCCGCCGGGCGGCGGCAGCCTGCTTTTGAGGTATTTGCCATGAAGATCCTGATCACATCCGACTGGTACGCGCCCGCCGTCAACGGCGTGGTCACGTCCATTTTGACACTGCGGCGGGAACTGACCCGCCGCGGGCACGAGGTGCGCGTGCTGACCCTTTCGGGCGGCAGCCGCGGCTGGCAGGCCGACGGCGTCTACGCGGTGGGCTCGCTGGATGCGGGGCACATCTACCCCGGCGCGCGGCTGCGGGTGCCGGCGCTGTCCTCGCCGCTGAACCAGCTGATTGCCTGGTGCCCCGACGTGGTGCACAGCCAGTGCGAGTTTTCCACTTTCGGCTTGGCGCGGCGCATCGCCAAGGCCTGCGGCGCACCGCTTGTGCATACCTATCACACCGTCTACGAGGATTACACCCACTACTTTTCGCCCAGCCGCCGCTGGGGCCGGCTGCTGGTCAAGGGCTTTACCCGCGCGGTGCTGGCCCGGACCGACGCGGTCATCGCCCCCAGTGCCAAGGTGCAGCGGCTGCTGGACGGCTACGGCGTGCGCCGGCCGGTGCGCGTCATCCCCACCGGCATCGACCTGGACCGCTTTGCCGCAAAGCCGTTCCCCGCCCTGCTGGCGGCCCGCCGGGCGGCGCTGGGCATCCCCGCCGGCAATGCCGTGCTGGTGTATGTGGGCCGCCTTGCCCGTGAGAAAGCCATCGACGAGCTTTTGGAAAGCCGCGCCGCGCTGGGCAGCGCCCCGGTGACGCTGCTGCTGGCCGGCGGCGGCCCGGACGAGCCCCGCCTGCGCCAGCTGGCCGCAGCCATGGGGCTGGACGCCCCGGCCGTGGTGTTTGCCGGCATGGTGCCGCCCGCCGAGGTGCCGCTTTTCTACCACATGGGCGATGTGTTTGTCAGCGCATCGCAGAGCGAGACCCAGGGCCTGACCTACTTTGAGGCGATGGCCGCGGGGCTGCCGCTGGTCTGCCGGGCCGACCCCTGCCTGGACGGCGTGGTGACCAACGGCGTGGACGGCTGGCAGTATGCCACCGCCGCCGGGCGGGACAGCGCCCTGGCCGCCCTGCTGGCCGACGAGGGGCTGCGCCGCGCCATGGGCGGGCGGGCCGCCCGCACCGCGCAGGAATTTTCGGCCGCGCAGTTTGCCCAGCGGGCCGAGGCGCTTTACCGCGAAGCCTGCCTGGCCAGGGCCGACGCCGACCGGCGGACGGTCCGGCGCGGGCTGGTCCCCGCCGGGCGGTGACCCCGCCTGACACAAAACAGATGCAACGGAGGACAGGATGACAAAATCAATGCCGATGAAATGGGTGCAGGCGGCCTCGGTGCTGGGGCTGGCGGCCTGCGTGGCGCTGGGGATCTGGTTCTGGCAGCAGGGGCTTCTCTCCTCGCAGCAGGCGCTGCGCAGCTTTGTGGACGGCTTTGGCCCCGCGGGGCCTGCGGTGTTTGTGGTGTTCCAGGCGGTGCAGGTGGTGGTGCCCATCCTGCCCGGCGGCCTGGGCTGCCTGGCCGGGGTGGTGCTGTTCGGCCCCTGGATGGGCTTTGTGTACAACTACACGGGCATCTGCATCGGCAGCCTGATGGCCTTTGCCATCGCCCGCAGCTGCGGCCGGCCGCTTTTGTACCGGATGTTCCCCCAAACGCTCATCGACAAATACGACCGCTGGGCGGGCGAGAAAAACCGTTTTGCCCGGTGGTTTGCCTTCCTGATCTTTATCCCGGTGGCGCCGGACGACTATCTCTGCTTCCTGGCCGGCACCACCGAGATCAGCTGGAAGCTGTACACCGCCATCATCCTGCTGTGCAAGCCCTTTTCCATCGCGCTGTACAGCCTGGGCCTGACGCTTTTGTTCCAGCAGCTGCTGGGACTGTGGAGGTAACGATCATGCGCGTGCATTTGTACAATGGTTCGCTGAAACTGGTGGGACGCAGCGGCGTGGGCCAGGCGTTTTATCACCAGAAAGCCATGCTGGAGCAGGCCGGCGTTGCCGTGACCGAAGGCTGGCAGGGCCACGCCGACGCGGTGCACATCAACACCGTGCTGCCCGACGCGGTGTTCGCCGCGCTGCGCGCCCGCCTGCGGGGCGAGACGGTGGTTTATTACGGCCACTCCACCATGCAGGATTTCCGGGACTCTTTCCCCGGCTCCAACCTGGCGGCGCCGCTGTTCAAACAGTGGCTCCGCTTCTGCTACGGGCTGGGGGATCTTGTCATCACCCCCACCCCCTACTCCAAACAAATTTTGGACGGCTACCGCTTAAAGCGCCCGGTCTGCGCCCTGACCAACGGCGTGGACACCGCCTTTTTTGCCCCGGACGCCGGGCGGCGGGCCGCCTTCCGCCGGGCGTACGGGCTGGCGGACAGCGACCCGGTGGTGATCTGCGCCGGGCACTACTTTGTGCGCAAGGGCGTCCTGGATTTTATCGAGCTGGCCCGCGCCATGCCGGAGGTGAAATTTTTCTGGTTCGGCTACACCGACCCGGCGCTGACCCCCGCCGCCGTCCGCCGCGCCATTGCCGAGGCGCCGGCCAACCTGCGCTTCCCCGGCTATGTCAGCCAGGCCGAACTGCGGGACGCCTACTGCGGCGCCGACGTGTTCGCCTTTTGCAGCCACGAGGAGACCGAGGGCATTGTGGTGCTGGAAGCCCTGGCCTGCGGCATCCCCGTGGTGGTGCGGGATATCCCGGTGTACCAGGGCTGGCTGACCGACGGCAAGCAGGTGCTCAAACGCCGGGACACGGCGGGCTTCCGGGCCGCCGTCGGCGATATTCTGGGCGGGGCCTGGCCAAGGCTTGGCGCAGAGGGCCGCGCCGCCGCCGAGGCGCGCAGCATCGCCGCCGCGGGCCAGCAGCTGTGCGCGCTGTACCGCCAATACGCCCGGCGGAAAGCCGGGTAACGCCGGCCGCGTCTGTTCCCTTGCCATGCGGGGGATCTGCCCGCAGCGCCCCAGGCATACCCCGGCCCGCCGCCGCATACCCTTGTGTTGAACACGGCGGCAGGCCCGGCGCAAAGGGTGCGGGGCAACGGTGCTGCCAATCAACAGCCAAGGGGGCGGCACTATGTTTCTGTTTACCATGACAAAGCCGGGGCTGCGCCAGGCCGGCGCGCTGGCGCTGTGCGGGGTCTGCCTGGCGGGGGCCATCACGGCGGCGGTGCATTTTACGGGCGGGACGGTGGCCGCCGGCGCCGACGCGGAGCCGGGCATCGAAACCACCCAGGACATCGCCGCATTTTTCACCGGCCACGGGTTCGAGGTGGACCTGGCCACCGCCGCGGTGGATAAGGTCAAGATCCCCAAAACCTGGGACGACAGCTTTACCGCCTTTGACCAGGTGGTGGGCGAAAGCGGCATGACCCTGGCCGACTACAAGGGCAAGACGGTGGAAAAATGGACGGTGCTTTGCCCCGCCCTGTCCGACGGCGAGCAGGACACCTACTGCGTGCTGCTGGTCTACAAGGGCAAGGCGGTGGGCGCTTACCTGCTGGAGAAGCCCTCCGGCGAGGTCAGCGGGCTGATCTCGGCCGCGCAGACGCTGGCCGAAGCCCAGGCCGCTGCCGAGGAAGCCGCCGCCGGGACCGCCCCACCCGCCGAGGAGACCGCCGCGTCCGGGGAAAGCGACGCCCAGGCGGTGTCCGGCACAACGGACGCCGGCAGCGCCCAGGCGTCCGCCGACGCGGCCGCGGCGGAGACCGAGGTCTCGGCAGACCTGACCGACGCCGGTGTATGGCCGGTGGACTGACCAGGCTCCGCGGCGTCCACCCCAAAAGCAAGCGTTCCCGGCCGGGGCACGGGGCCCGCAAGCTCCCCCGCCCCGGCCGCCCCAGACAAACCGCCGCCCCGCGGCCTGCCGGTTCAAAAGGCAGGGCCGCGGGGCGGCGGTCCTTGTTATGGTCGGCTGTCTCTGCCCGGCCGGTCACAGTGCGGCGATGGCGCGGGCGGTCCCGGCGGGGGTCAGGCGGGTGGTGTCCAGCTTTCGGGTGTCCAGCGCCGCGTACAGCGGCAGGCGGGCCAGGCTGCGCGCCAGCACGTCCGGCTGGCGCAGGCCGCGGTCGATATCCCCCTGCAGCCGGGCGCGCAGAGCCTCCGGCGTGCAGACCAGCGAAACGCAGACCACCCGGCAGCCCGCCGTGTCCAGCCGGGCCAGCAGTGTGTCCAGGATGTCCTGCCGGTGCATCACCCAGCCGAACACCACATTTTGGTAGGCGCTGCAGTGCAGAAAATTGTTCAGCAGGTGGCAGATGTTGTCCTGCACCATGGCCTGCGTTTCCGGCGTGACCACAAAGGGGTCGGCGTCCCAGCACCAGTCGCCGTCCAGAAAAACACAGTCCGGCAGCAGCCGCTTGAGCTGCTGGCAGGCGGCCGTCTTGCCCACGCCCATGGCGCCGCCGATCAGGTACAGCGTTTTCATGCCGCGCCCTCCCCCGCCGCGCCGTGTTCCGGCGGGGCGGCGTCCAGCGCCGGCCAGCGGTCCGGCGGCAGCGCGTAGACCGCGCCGCACAGCAAAAGCGCCGCAGGGTCGGTGGTCAGGTGGAAGCTCTGGCACTCCATATAGGCGTAGACCAGCATGACCGCCAGGCAGAGGAATTCCGGATACCGGCAGGTCTTTGCCAGGCCCCACAGCGCCGCGGCCAGCAGCACCAGCAGGATGGCCAGCACCACCGGGCCAAACTGGTACAGCGCAAAGGCAAAGGAGTTGTCCAGCGGGGGCCAGGCGTCCAGCACCTGCCCGGCGATCTTGACGTCCAGCAGCCAGTAGGCGCTCCAGGTCAGGGACAGGCGGTTGGTCAGGGCGTTGTCGATGGCCGCGATCCAGGCGGGGCCAAAGTCGTTGTTCCACGGCCCGGTCTTGACCAAAAACAGCGGCAGCACAAAGCTGACCGCCGCCAGCGCCGCCACAAAGGCGGCGCCCAGCCCCGGCACCGCCCTGCCGGCCAGCAGGCGCGGCCGCAGCTTGTGGACGGCCAGCACCGCCGCCAGCAGCAGCGCGCACAGCGCCGCCGAGCGGGACGCAGGCCCCACCCACAAGAACACGCCCGACGCGGCGACGACGGCAATGTCCCGCCAGCGCATTTTTCCGGCGCGCAGCATGGCGTAGGCCATGGTCAGGCCGAACACCAGCCCGCCGAAGGTGTTGGGGTGGCCGTAGCCGAAGGTGCCCCGCACCTCGCCCACGCGCTCGCTGCCGGAGCCGGCGGGGATCAGCCCGGCATAGTAAAGCCCGACGGTCAGCGCCACGCCGCACAGCCCCGCGCCCAGGTAGGCGCGCAGCGGCTTTTTCAGCGCCGTGCCCTTGGCGGCCAGCACCGCCAGGATGATGCCGATCCACCAGATGTTCTGGCTGTTGAAGTAGGTCCAGCGCCCGATAAAGTACAGGCAGCCCGCCACCCCCAGCGACCGCCAGGTATACCGCGTGCCCAGCAGGATCTTGGCCCCGAAACAGAGGAAGGCCGTCCAGTCCAGCACCGGGGCCAGGCTGCCCTGCACCCAGTCCCACTGGACGCGGGCCATGCTGTTGCAGAAGCAGACGGTGAACTCGTAGGCGGCCAGGCCGATGGCAAACAGCCAGCCGCCGGCTTTCTCGCGCCAGGCGGCGCCCCAGCCGCCGAACAGGAAATGCTCGGCGGTCCACCGGTGCGCAAAGGCCGCGCGGGTGCGCGCCAGCCCCCGGCCGGGGGCGGCGTACAGCGCGGTCACAGCGTCAAATGCCGCGGCGGCAAACAGCGCCAGCAGCAGGAAATTGGCAAATTCAAACAAAACGGGTACCTCGTTTTTGGCAGAGTTTACGGCCGAAGGCCGGCCGCCGCCGGACAGGCCCGGCCGCTTTTCCATTTTATTATACGCAGCCGCGGCGGCGGGCGCAAGTACAGCGCGCCCGGTTTGACAAGGCCGGGCGGGGGTGCTATGCTGTAATCAGCGCAAGAAACAGACGGAGGAATCGCACTTGATGACTGCACAGCGTTACTCGGCCATGCTGGCCCGGCTGCGGGCGCATCCGCGGCTTTGCCGGGGCATCCAACTGGCCGCGCAGGCATCGGTGGCGCTGGTGTACCTGCTGTATGCCGGGCTGCTGGCCTGGCTGGCCTGGCAGGGGGACACCCGCCTGCTGCGGGCGGTGCTGGTGCCGGCGGCGGTGTTTTTGCTGGGCACCGCGCTGCGGGCGGCCATCGACCGCCCCCGCCCCTACGAGGCGTTCGGCCAGCCGCCGCTGTTCCCCAAGGATACCAGGGGCAAAAGCATGCCCAGCCGGCACGCGTTCTCGGCAGCGGGCATCGCGGTGACGGCCTGGTACGTCTGGCCGCCGCTGGGCGTCCCGGCGGGCGCGCTGGCGCTGGTCATTGCCGTCACCCGCGTGCTGAGCGGCGTCCACTATCCCGGCGACGTGCTGGCCGGGCTGGCCTTTGGCAGCGCGGCGGCCTGGGTGGGACTGTATCTGATCTGAGCGCGCAGTGCGCGCATTTTATATGATCGTTTCAGCGGGACGGCGCGGCGCCGCCCCGCATCGGCACATGGCCGGAAGGAGGCTTTTGCATGGAGCAGGAAACATTGTTTGAGATCTCCCGCCAGTCCCGCCAGGCGGTGGAGGAACTTTTGAACGCGGCGAACCTGAGAGCCGGCGACATTTTTGTCATCGGCTGTTCCAGCAGCGAGATCGTGGGCAGGCACATCGGCAAAGACAGCAGCATGGAGGCCGCCAAAGCCGTGCTGGACGGCGTGCTGCCGGCTTTGAAGGCCCGCGGCATCTACCTGGCCGCCCAGTGCTGCGAGCACCTGAACCGCGCCATCGTGCTGGAGCGGGCCGCCGCCGAACAGTACGGCTATGAGCAGGTCAACGCCGTGCCCCAGCCCCACGCCGGCGGCAGCTGGGCCACCAACTGCTGGCAGGCCTTTGCCGAGCCGGTGCTGGTGGAGGAGGTGCGCGCCGGGGCGGGCATCGACATCGGCGGCACGCTGATCGGCATGCACCTGCGCCGGGTGGCGGTGCCGGTGCGGCTGAGTTTGGACCACATCGGCAAAGCGCATATCCTGTGCGCCCGCTGCCGGCCCAAATACATCGGCGGCGAGCGCGCCGTCTACCAGAAATTCTAAGGCATATTTGACAAATCCCCAGCACCGTCTAATTCTACTAAAAAGCAGCGCCTGCTGCGTTGCGGGGCCTTGCCATACACCAAGTATTGCTGCGGTCCCGCGCCTTGTATTCGCCACTTTTTAGCGAATTTTTCGGCACTTTTGATTTATCAGATACACCCTGAGATCTTTTCCGGCCCTGCCCTTTGCGGGCGCAGGGCCGTTCCGGGAGGAGAAAACTATGGCAACCCAGGCAACCAAACAGCAGATGGCCGAAGCCGTGGCCGCCATCCGCGCCAACATGGCGGCCGCGGCCCGCGCCGCCGGCCGCGCCCCGGCCGAAGTGCTGCTGTGCGCGGCCTGCAAGACCCGCACGGTGGAGGAGGTGCGCGAAAGCGCCGCGCTGGACATTGACCTGTTCGGCGAGAACCACGTGCAGGAGCTGGTGGAAAAGACCGACGCCGGGGCCTATCTGGGCAAGCCGGGGCATTTTATCGGTCACCTGCAGACCAACAAGGTCAACAAGGTGGTGGGCCGCGCCGCCATGATCGAGAGCGTGGACAGCCAGCGGCTGCTGGACAAGATCGAGGCGGCCGCCGCCCGGCTGGGCGTCACCCAGGACATTTTGATCGAGATCAACATCGGCGACGAGGAGAGCAAGAGCGGCGTGTCGCCCGACGCGCTGTGGGCGCTGGCCGACGCCGCCGAGGCCGCCGCCCATCTGCGGCTGCGGGGGCTGATGGCCATCCCGCCCGCCGACGCCGCCCCCGACGAGACCCGCGCCTTTTTTGCCCAAATGCGCGAACTTTTGACCCGCCTGCAGGAGCGGCACTACGCCGCCGCGCTGCCGGACACCCTGTCCATGGGCATGAGCGGCGACTACCAGGCCGCCATCCGCGAGGGCGCCACCATCGTGCGCATCGGCACCGCCATCTACGGCGCGCGGGATTACGGCGCAAGGGGCTGACCCCCGCCGCCCCTTGTTTGTCCCGCGGGGGCAGGAGCGCCGGGCCGGGCAAAACCAATCCGACCAGATCAGGAAAAACCGCCCCGCCGGGCAGCAGCTGCACCCGGCTGGGCGGTTTTGTGTGCTTATTCGATCTTGATGCCGGTGCCGTCCAAAAGGCGCACCACGTCGGGGAAGCTGAACCTTGCCCCTTTCAGCGTGTTGTCCGCCGGGGCGATGACATAGCCCTGGGCGTCGCGGAAATCGGCCCTGTCCAGCGCGCAGCGGGTGAACTGGCTCTCGCCCAGGCGGACGCCGTTAAAGTCAGCGCCGGTCAGCCTGCAGCTGTCAAACCGGCAGTCCCGGAACTGGCAGCTGGAAAAGTCGAACCCCGCCAGCGCCATGCCGGAAAAGTCGTTATACTGGAACATGCAGTTTTCGGCCGCCGCCAGCGGCCGGGCCAGGGCGCTTTTGCCCTGCAGGCCGCCCCAGGCAATGCCCCGGAAGGCGCAGCCTGTAAACCGGCCCTCCCGCATCTGGGTAAAACTGAACACCACGCCGGACCACTGGCAGCCCGCAAAGGTGCAGTTTGCAAAGCTGCAGTTTTCCACCCGCAGGTCCTGCCAGCGGCAGCGGGTGAAGGTGCAGTCGGCGTATTCCTCGCCGCGCAGGCTGCCGGTCAGTGTCTCGGCGGCGATGGTCTCGTTTGTGTGGCGCATGGGGCGTTCTCCTTTGGCATGGCGGGCGGGCCGGCGGGGCGTCAGTCCGTTTCAAACTCGGCGGCGTGGTCGGCAAAAAACTGCCGGTAAGTCCGGACGTTTTCCAGCTCGGTCCAGCGGCGGGGCCGGGGCGGGTCGGCGTCCAGGTCGTAGACCTTCGCCCCCTGCATCGCCAGCAGAAAGGGCGAGTGGGTGGCAATGACCAGCTGGCAAACGAAAAACCGCGCCGCATCCTGCAAAAAGCCGGCCAGCTCCAGCTGGCGGGCGGGGGCCAGGCTGTTTTCCGGCTCGTCCAGCAGATAGAGGGCGTTCTCGGTGATCTTTTGGGTGAAGTAGAGGTAGGCGCTCTCGCCGTTGGAGCGGGTGCGGGCGTTGCCCATCAGCCGGCTGCGGGCGTAGCGGGACTTTGTCTTGCTGCGGGCGGCGTTGACCTGTTTCAGCCGCTCGTAATCCTCCAGCGAGTGGAGCTGGAAATGGGCGTAGCGTGCGTCGGCATACTCGGCAAAAACTTCCTCGCGGCGGCGGTCGATGCCGTCGTTCAAAGCGCGCAGGTCCAGCATCCAGGCAAACACGTCGTCGCTGGTGATGATGCGGCTGCCCTCCGGCGGGGCCGCGCCGCCGTCATCGCACAGCCGCAGGTAGTCGGGGAAAAAGGCAGTGCGGTTGAAGGCCGCGTCTCGCGCAAGGCCCAGTTTTTCAGCCATAATATTCAGCGCGGTGGTCTTGCCGCAGCCGTTGCCGCCGTACAGGATGGTGACGGGCGCAAACTCCAGCCGGCCCAGCCCCCGGTCGGACAGCACCTGGAAGGGATAGAAGCTGTCGTAGCAGGTCATGCGCTGGGCGGTGAAAAAACGCCACTCGGCGTCCTTGTCCGGGAAGCGGAACTCTTGCAGGTACAGGGCCATGGCGGCCTCCTTTGCGGCGCGCCCCGCCCGGCTTGACAGCGCCGGCGGCGGGGATTAGGATAAAGGCGCAGGCCGGCCCCGCGCGGCGGTCATCAATTTCCGCCCGCCCGGCGTTTTGAGCCGGAGCGCACAGGCGGCCTGCACAAGCAAAAAGAAAGCGCGAGAAAGCGGGAATCGTTATGAAAAAGATCCTTTACCTGATGCGCCACGGCCAGACGGTGTTCAACCTGCGGCACAAGATCCAGGGCTGGTGCGATTCGCCTTTGACTGAGCTGGGCGTCGCCCAGGCCAGGGTGGCGGGCGAATACTTCCGCAGCCGCGGCATCGTGTTCGACCACGCCTATTCCTCCACGTCGGAGCGCGCCTGCGACACGCTGGAGCTGGTCACCGACCTGCCCTACACCCGCCTGAAAGGGCTGAAAGAGTGGCATTTCGGCAAGATCGAGGGCGAGAGCGAGGACCTGAACCCGCCGCTGCCCTACGGCGACTTTTTCAAGACCTACTACGGCGGCGAGGGCGAGCTGGAGGTCCGCCGGCGCATGGCCGACACGCTGGGCGGGATCATGGCCAGGCCGGACCACCGGTGCGTGCTGGCGGTCAGCCACGGCGGGGCCTGCCGGGCCTTTATGCGTTACTGGGAGCAGAACCAGAAGGTGGAGCTGCACACCCGGCTGTACAACTGCTGCATCTTAAAGTTCGAGTACGAGGACGGGCAGTTCAGCCTGGTGGACATCGTCAACCACGACTTTACCGGTCTGCCCCAGGGGTAAGGGCGCTTACGGCCGGTACTTTGCCGCCGGGGCATACCACTGGAAGATGACCGCGTCGTGGTCCGCCTCCAGCTTTGCGGTGTCGTCGGTGGGCAGGGCGGTCCAGTAGACCATCATCGCGCCCAGGGCCCTGGCCAGCTTTACCGCGCCGTTGCGCGGCGCCGGGCACCAGGCGATAAAATCCGGCCGGCCCAAAAAGTTGCCCAGCAGGTGGCTCATCACAAAGGCGTGCAGGGGGTTGGCGCCCTCGTCCCGGTAGCTTTGGGTGCAGTCGGCCAGCTGGCCCCGCAGCACGCCGGGGGCAAATTTGCGGATGCGCCGCACCACGCGGGGGTCAAAGCTCTCGATGCAGTAGGGGCCGTTGTACCCCGCCAGCGCGTCCAGCACGGCGCGGCACAGCGCGTCCAGATAGGCGCCGGTGTACTCCCGCCGGCTTTTGATCTCGACGATCAGCGGCACCCGGCCGGCCACCGTGTCCAGCACGTCGGCAAACCGCGGCGGGTGGTATCCGGTGCCGGCCAGCGGCAGTGCCCCCACCTGCTGCCAGGGGTAGTCCCGCACCCAGCCGTGGACGCCGGTCATGCGGTCCAGCGTGTCGTCATGGAACACCACCAGCTGCCGGTCGCTGGTAAACTGCACGTCCAGCTCGATGCCGTAGCCGGCTTTGGCGGCTGCCTCAAAGGCGGGCAGGCTGTTTTCCGGCGTGGACTGGTCCCGGGCAAACAGGCCCCGGTGGGCATAGTTGCGCCCCGCAAAGGGCGCGCGCAGCGCCCTGCGGCCAAAGGCCGGGCAGATCAAAAACAGCGCCAGCGCGCAGGCCAGCGCCGCGCAGGCAAGCAGTACGGCAGCGATCATTTCGGCTTCCCCTCTCTTGTATTTCCGCCCGGTACGGGCGGGGCTGCGGCCGCAGCCGCAGAAAAGGAATATGGTTTGGTCACCGTATATTGTAGCGCGAACGCCGCCCGCTGGCAACCGCCCCGCGCAGGCGGGCGGCCGCAGGCGGGTAAAATGTGTGAAAAAGTTTCAGAAACATTTCACAAAACAGCCATACCTCGCGGATAATATGGTATTATAGCATCATCGGGTGTATCGGATAAAAGTTTTTCAGAGACACCCCAAGGGCGGCGGGCCGGGTCCCGGCCGGGGCCGCCCGTCAGCGCCGCGCACCGGCCAGGCCGTGCCTGCAGCGGCGCCGCCGGTTTTGGTTTTTCCCATAAGGAGGGGCAGATATGGCAAAGATTTTGATCGTTGATGACGAACCGCGCATCCGTGACCTGATCCGCGAGCATCTGCAGCACGCCGGCTTTACCTGCCTGGAGGCCGGCGACGGCACCGCCGCGCTGTCCACCCTGGCGGGCGAGAGCGTGGATCTGGTGATCTTGGACATCATGATGCCGTTTATGGACGGCATGACCTGCCTGCGGGAGATGCGCACCCGCAAGATCATGACGCCGGTCATCATGCTGACCGCCCGCAGCGAGGAATACGACAAGCTGGCCGGGCTGGAAAGCGGCGCCGACGACTATGTGGTCAAGCCCTTCTCCCCGCGGGAGCTGGTGGCACGTGTCAAGGCGGTCTTGTCCCGCACCATGCCCAAGGCCGAGGACACCGGCAGCGTGTACAGCTTTGGCGACCTGTTTATCGACACCGCCAGCCATACCGTCAAGGTGGCCGGGCAGGAATGCTCGCTGACGCCCAAAGAGTTTGACCTGCTGGTGTTTTTGGTCAGCAACAAGGGCATCGCCCTCTCGCGCGAGAAGATCCTGCAAAAGGTGTGGAACTACGACTATTACGGCGAGGACCGCACCGTTGACACCCACATCAAGATGCTGCGCAGCCACCTGGGCCATTGCCGCAGCTACATCGTGACGGTGTGGGGCATCGGCTACAAGTTTGACCCGGATACGCTGTGATATTTTGGCGGTCGGCTGACCGTCCGGGAGGCATATCGATTTGAAACTGTTACCGGCCCGCCGCGGCGCGGGCGCAAAGGCTGCCGGCCCCGGCGCCCGTCCAAATGCCAAAAAAAGCAACATCCTGCTGGGCGTGCAGGGGCAGCTGATCTTATTTTTGGGCGGCATCACGCTGGTGACGCTGCTGCTGGTATGGGTGCTGATCACCTACTTTCTGCAGCCCCAGTACACCCGCACCATGCGCACCAGCCTGGAAAACAAGCTCGGTTCCATCGTGACCCGCATCGACGCCAGCGACACGCCGCTGGTCACCTACAGCCTGTGGGGCACCAAGACCGCCAACGCCGATTTCTGGCAGAGCTTTTACAAGGACATTGAGGACGGCGCCCTGGATGTGGACAACACCTGCATCGACATCAGCGACCGCACCTGCCGCAGCATCCAGTACATCGAGAACCTTTACCCCTGCATCCTGCACGAGAGCATGGGCGCGCTGAGCGGCCTGGCAACGACCTACTCGGACACCCGCATCGCCATCCTGCTGCGCCAGCAGCTGTTTGACGACGGCAGCCTGTACCAGATCGTCGAGTCGGGCGGCAACCGCCAGATGGTGGTGGGCGGGCTTTCCGCCGACGGAAATTACGCGGTCATCGTCTCTACCAGCCTGGCCCAGATCGAGACGGCGGCCACCGTGCTGACCAAGATGCTGCCGCCCATCGGCCTGGGCATCCTGGTGCTGGTGGTGCTGTTTGCGGTGGTGTTCAGCCGGTGGTTCACCCGGCCGGTGCGCCAGCTCAGCGCCGGCGCGCGGGAGATGGCCGAGGGCAACTACGACGTCCACGTGGACGTGCGCCGCAAGGACGAGCTGGGCCTGCTTGCCCAGGAGTTCAACCACATGGCCGGCGAGGTCAAACGCTCGGCCCAGCTGGAGCGGGACATTCTGGCCAACGTCAGCCATGACCTGCGCACCCCGCTGACGCTGATCAAGGGCTACGCCGAGACGGTGCGGGACATCACCGGCGACGACGCCGAGCGCCGCGCCGAGCAGTGCAACATCATTGTGGACGAGACCGACCGCCTGTCGGCGCTGGTCAACAGCGTCATGGAGCTGAGCAAGGTGTCCAGCGGCGCCGAAAAGCCCAACCTGGTCACCTTTGACATGAGCCAGCTCTGCTTTGAGGTCGCCGGCCGCTACGACGCCGTCTGCGACCAGAACGGCTGGACGCTGCAGCTGGAAGCCGACCACGAGTGCATCGTGCAGGCCGACCCCGACATGATGGAGCGGGTGCTGCACAACCTGCTGGGCAACGCCACCCACCACATGGGCCAGGACGGCATCTTTATCCTGCGGTGCATCCCGCTGCATGCCGGCGGCTGCCGGGTGGAGGTGGAGGACCACGGCCCCGGTATCCTGCCGGAGGACCTGCCCCACGTGTTCGACCGGTACTACCGCTCCCGCAAGGACCAGGGCAAGGTCGGGTCCGGGCTGGGGCTGTCCATCACCAAGGCCATCTTGCAGCAGCACGGGTTCGCCTTTGGCGTCAACAGCATCCCCGGCCACGGCGCCACCTTCTGGTTCGAGATGCAGGACACCCGCACCGGCAAAAAGGAGTGACCCGGCAGGATCTTCCGCTTGCAGCCGGCCCTGCGGCGCGGTATGATAGGGATATCCACCGCACGCCCCGCGCGGCCGGGACCGGCTTTGCCATCTGCACGGCTGTTTTTTACAAGTTGGATGCAGTTTTGCGGCAAGCCGGATACAATTCTCCGCTATACTGGTCACAGTTCCGGCGGGCGTCTGCGCCCGCGCCCAGGGCCGGGTCCCCGCCCTGCCCGGATGCGGCCCTGGGCACACGGAGCTGGAAAGGCTGGTATCAGATCATGAAGGAACAAAGCCGCCCCGCCATACACCGGTTTGCCGCCGGCGCGCTGGCCGCCGCCCTGCTGGCATCGCTGGCCGGCTGCGGCGCTGCCGCGCCCGCCGCAGCCCAGGCGGACCCCACCGCCGCGCCTGCGGCTTCCCCCACACCCACGCCGTCGCCCACCCCCGACCCGGCCGCCGTGGCCAGCAGCATCGCCGCGCAGCAGCAGGCCGAGCAGGAGGCCGCCCGCGCCGCCAGCGACGAGGCCCTGGCCGCTCTGGTGGAATACCTGGAATCCTGCGAGGGCAGCGTTTCGGTCAGCTGCATCCGCCTGTCGGACGGGTATGGCTTTGCCTACAACGCCGACCTGCCCTACTACGCGGCCAGCCTGCTGAAAGCCCCCTACGCGCTGTGGCTGTGCCAGCGGGCCGAAGCCGGCGAGCTGGACCTGAACACTCCGCTGCCCGCCTACGGCACCGCCCCGGCCCAGACCGCCGCCGACGCGCTGCACGACATGATCGCATACAGCGACAACGACGCCACCGAGCAGCTGTTCACCCTTTGGCCCGCCGAGGCCTATGGCCCGTTTGCGGAGTTTCTGCTGACGCTGGGGGTGGACCGCCCCGACGACGCGCTGACGGTGGAGACCAGCATCCACGGGGTGCTGAGCGCCGCCGACATGCAGAACATCCAGCTGGCGCTGTACGATTATTTTGAGACGGGCACCGACACAGCCCTGCTGCTGGAGCAGGCGTTTTTGGACGCCGACCACCCCATGCTGGAAAGCGAGTGGCAGATGGCCAAAAAGTACGGCAACTGGGACGGCGCGCTGCACGACACCGCCATTGTCTACTCGGACGACCCCTACTGCGTGGCGGTGATGAGCAGCTGGGGCGCCGCCGAGGAGGATTTCCCCGAACCGGGCACCAGCCAGATCACCGAGATCGGCGACCTGGTGGCCGACCTGATGGCCTGCGGCCTGCCGGATGAGGATGACGGCTGGGACGATGACGACAGCCCGGACGATAACGACAGCCGGGACGACGTCCCGGAGGATGACCTGCCGGAAGAATGACGTCCCGCCGGGCAGCGTTTGCCGCGGTTGGCAAAACGGCCGGAGACCGGCTTTCGGGAACCGCCTTGGACAGGGCCTCTTGACAGAACACAGCATAAGATCACACACAGCCCCCGCGGGTCCCCCGTTATGGAGAACCGCAGGGGCCGTGTTGTTTTGCGGCGGCAGTACCGGCTGGCGTTTGCCGGGCACGGCCCTGGCGGCCGGCCGGCGGCCGCGGAAATCGTATCTTCGCAGGGGGGCGATGCCGGCATCGCCCCGTCGACGGGCCTGGCGAGGGGCTGCCGCCGGTGGGGCGGCACCCGGTTCCGGGGGCTTTGTAGGGCGGGCGTTTTCGCCCGCCGCTTGGGGCTTGCGGCATCGCAGGGTTTCCGGGACGATGCGGGCATCGTCCCCTGTGAATGCCGGGTGTGGTCTTGCTGTACCTTGAAGGATACCCATGCGGCAAAGCGGCAATGCACCCCTCAGTCGGCTTCGCCGCCAGCTCCCCTTACAGGGGAGCCTTTCAAGCGGCAGCCGCCCGCAAAGCCTCCCCTGCAAGGGGAGGTGGATGCGCCGCCAGGCGCAGACGGAGGGGTGCGGCGCCCCGCCCTGCCAATATCCTTCCGGGCCGGTACAGCCCTCACCCCTACGCGATGAGAGCACGGCTGCCCATGGCGGAAAAGCTGGCCCAGAAAGTGCCGCTGTCCACCTGCTGCCAGCCGTCCAGCGGGTCGGCGACCTGGTAGCAGCCGTCGGCCATGCCGGCCACCACCACGCAGTGCAGGTTGTCGCAGGGGTAGTACCAGCTGCCGTTGGGCAGCTGCCAGCCGTAGCGGGTGGTGCGCTCCACCGGCGCGTAGTCCCGCGTGACCCAGGCGGCCACCGGCGTGCCGGCCTGCAGGTACTGTTCCAGCTCGGCCCGGCTCAGGCCGGACACCGCCGTCACCTGCACGCTGCTGCCTGCCCACTGGGCCCAGGTGTTGCCGGCCTGTGCGGCGGGGGCCTCCAGGCAGTACCAGCCGCCGCTGGCGCTGGCCGGGTCGCCGGCGTAGGCCTCGGCCGGGTCGGGGCCGTTGCGGATGCCGCTGCCGTCCACCCAAAAGTCCTGCCGGGGCAGGCATTCGGCCAGGTCCAGCTTGTCGGCTGGGCAGCCGGCGGCAGTCAGCAGCATGGCAAGGCTGGTGACCTCGCAGCCGTTGGGCAGTTCCGGGTTTTGCAGCTGCAGCTCCACCGTGCCCGACGGCGCGGCGGCCTGGCCGGTCTGGTCCGCCTGTTCGGTCTCGGCGGCCTGGTCGGGGGCAGTCTCCTGCCCGGCGGGCAGGGGCTGCTCCGCAGCAGGGGCTTCGGACGGGGCCTGTGCCGCCGGCAGGAGCCGCCCGGCCGCGTCCTCCACGGCGGCCTGCACACCGGCGCCCGCCCGGGACAGCCCGCTTTGCAGCGCCAGAGCCAGCCGGCGGGGCTGCTCCAGCGCCTGGGGCCGCAGCAGCGTCAGCAGGGCAAAGGCGCCCACGGCGGCGGCCAGCACCCCGAAAAACAGCCCGGTCAGCCCCAAAGCGCCCATTCTGCGCGGGGCCGGGCAGCGGTAGGTATGCGCGGTGGTATGTCTTGTCATGGGGGACCCTGCCTTTCTGCCGGGATGCGCCCGGCTGTGTCCGCAGCGCGCGGCGCGCCGCGGCGGGATCTGCTGTTTGATCGTAGTCTACCCCGGTTTTGTCACAAAAAAGCCGCTGCAATGTATCGGACCTGCATCCAAACTGTAAAATATGCCGCCGGGCGGGCAAGGGTGCCCCTCTCCCTGCTCCGGCAGGGCGCAAAAAAAGCGGGAAAGCCCGATGCACAGGCTTTCCCGCTGCTGTGTGCCGCCGGCCGGGGATCCTCATTCCACCGGCTGCAGGGGCAGGGTGACGGCGTGGGCGGTGTCCAGCCGGTAGCCGTTCCAGCAGAAATAGTGGAAGCTGGGGATCTGTTCCAGCTCTTCGCGGGTGGCAGCATAATAGTCCAGCCGGTAGGTGCGCACGCCGGTGGTGCCGTCGATGCTCTCGCTCATCAGGCCGGTATGCCAGGCGGTCACGGTCTGGTCAGGCTCGCCCTCATTGAACAGCACCGCCTCATCCTCTGCCATCGAGACAAGCCCTTCGTCATCCGGCTCGATAGTCAGCTGGCCGCCCGGCCAGCCGTAGGGCACCAGGTCAAAGGTGATGGCATGGTCCTGGATGGCAAAGTTCTGCACCATGTAGCCGCCCAGACTGCTGGTTTCCAACCGGGCGCCGTTCTTCATCTCCTCCACCGTAACAGTGGCCTCGGCCTGGGGGGCGGAAGCTTCTCCGTCCGGCACCACAGGGGTCAGGGTGATGGAAGTTGCCGCAGTGTCCGGGGCTGTGAGATTGAAGCGGCTTTCGCCGTTTTGCCACCAGGCAACGCTGGTGGGGTACAGGATTTTTCCGGTGTCATCCGTGATTTGGAACGCATAGGGCGACAGGCCCGCGTCCACGCTGATTTGACCGTTAAACAGGGTCTCGTTGGGGATATCCGCAACCAGGCAGCCGCCCACGGGGCCAAAAGCCAGATAGCGCAGGTCGAGCGGCTGCTCGACCGTGACCGGCTCGGTCTCGCCGCTTACCTGGGCGGGCTGGCCGCCGGCCTCCTGGGTCGGGTCCACCGTGACCGATTGGCCAACGTCATACACGCCGGGCTGTGCGGTAAGGCCGCCTGCCCGCACCGACGCGCCGTCCAGCATGACGGTAAAGCTCCAGTCACCTTCCACCCCCAGCTGCCACCGGGAGGCCAGGGTCAATTCCAACTCGTCGCCCTGCGGCACAGCGTTCAGGATGTAATGCGACCACATCTTCAGCGCGCCATCCTCGTCCAGGTAAAAGTCGGTCTGCCCGTAGCTGTGCTGCAAAATGCCGGTATCACCGTTCAGGCTGACGGCGTCAAAGCCGTCCGTGCCGGTCTGCAGCTTATCCCAGTCCGGCTCATACCCGTCCGCGTCCATCACGGCCCGGATCGCATCTTCGCCGCGGATGGTAAAGAACGCATCCATGCCGGACACGTCCATGGCGACGTTGTCCAGCGTGACCGAGATGCCGGCGGACTCCACCGTCTGGCCCACCGGGGCGTTGTAGGCTTCCAGCTGCTGCCGGGCGCCGTCGTAACTGCCGCGGGGGGCTTCCAGCGGGTCGCTGACCTGGCTTTGGGTCCGGGCGGACTGGAAAAACGGCAGCTCGCCCTGCAGCATGCGCAGCAGCGCGGGGGCGGCAAACACCGTGGCGGTGCCCACGCAGGCGATGGCCGCGGCGATCAGCACGGTGCGCAGCACCCGGCGGCGGGGCTTTTCCGCCGCTGCGGGGGCGGCGGCGCGCGGGGTCACCCCCGCCTTGCGGCAAGCCATGGCCAGGATCTGCTGCTGCTGTTCGGGGGTAAGGGGGAAATCGGGCGCCGGCAGCTCGTCCAGCTGGCGGCGGATGGTCTCATCGGCGCGGTTCATAGGGCAGTCTCCTTTCGGCTTGCGGGGTTCATGCGGGCAAGGTACTGCTGTTTCAGCCTGGCCCTGCCCCGTGACAGGCGGACGTTGACGGTATGCTCCTGCATCCCCAGCGCGCGGGCGATCTGCCTGCAGGGCTGCAGGTAGTAGTACCGCCGCAGAAAGATCTCGCGGTCGGGTTCCGGCAGGGCGGCCACCAGCTCGGCGATGCAGTCCTCGCCGTCGCTGGTGCGGGGTTCCAGCATCCAGTCGGCGGCCAGGTTCTCGTCCAGCGGCTTGCAGCCGGCGGTGCGCTTGAGCTTGCGGTAACGGTTGATGGCGGTGTTGCGGGCGGTCAATGCCAGCCAGCCCTGCAGCGTGCGGTCCGGCCGGGCGGCCAGCTGCCCGGCGTTCTGCCAGGCGGCCACCAGCACGTCGGCGGCGCACTCCTCGGCGTCCTGCGGCGCGGCGGGCAGGATGCGGCGCACAATGGCGTAGATCATGCCGCCGTAGGCGTCCAGCAGCGCCTGCAGCCCTGCCTGCGGGTCGCCGGTCAGCTGTGCCAGAATGGCCTTGTCATTCACTTCCGGCAATGGGGGTTCCTCCTTTGTTCTCCGGGTCCGGCGGCGCCGCCGCCCGGTCTCTTTTGGGCCCTTTCACCTGGGTAAACAAACGCCGGGGCCAAAAAGTCACACGCTGCGCAAAAAAAGCGGGAAAGCCCGATGCACAGGCTTTCCCGTCAGGCGTGCCGGCCGGCACGCGCAAAACCATATAACTGTATGCAGCCCCTCCGCGGCGGAAGGGCTCAGTCCTCCACCACGCGGACGGTGGCCATGACCACCGGGGTGCGGGGCTTGTCGTTCCAGTCGGTGGGGGTGTCGGCGATCTCGTCCACCGCGTCCATGCCGGAGACCACATGCCCAAAGGCCGCGTAGTCGCCGTCCAGGTGGGGCGCGTCGGCATGCATGATAAAGAACTGGCTGCCGGCACTGTTGGGGTCCATGGCGCGGGCCATGCTGATGACGCCGCGGGTGTGCTTGATGGGGTTGGGCACGCCGTTGCGGGCAAACTCGCCCTTGATGTGCCAGCCGGGGCCGCCGGTGCCGGTGCCCAGCGGGCAGCCGCCCTGGATCATAAAGCCGGGGATGACGCGGTGGAAGGTCAGGCCGTCATAAAAGCCCTGGTTGACCAGCTTGAGGAAGTTCTCGCAGGTCAGGGGCGCGGCCTTGGGGTCCAGCTCGATGTCGATGGTCTTGCCGTTCTGCATGGTGATGCGTACCATAATCGTGTTCTCCTTTTCGGTTTTTTTGAATATTCGCCGGCGCGGGCGGCAGTCGGTCCGCGCCGGGCGTGGGATACCGCTGTTACGCCCGGCCGCCGTCCCCGGGGGAAGGCGCCCCGGGCGGCTCCGGCACCGGCGGGGCTTCCGGCGCGCGGCGGGGGTCGCTTTGGGGGGTGGGGCGGCCTTCGGTGTAGCTCATGCTGCCCAGCAGCGGGAAAAACCGGCCGGCGGGCATTTTGCCCATCCAGTATTCCAGCGTGCCCAGCATGTACAGGGCGCTGCGCTTTTCGGCCTGGCGCAGCAGTGCAAAGGGGCCGCCCTGCTTTGCCTCACCGGTAAAGGGGTCGGTCCAGGTCTCGGGCAGGTCTTTGGCCAGCTGCCGCGGGCTGACGTGCCCGGTGATGAACCCCCGCCCGCCAAACAGCGGCTCCGCCAGCCAGAACAGCGCCCGCTTGACGCCGTGGCGGCTGGGGAACAGCCGGCGCACCCGGTTCAGGTGGTAGAATGCATCGGCCAGATGCTCCACCGGGATGTCCAGGCCGTAGGTCTCCTGCAGGGCGGTGTGCAGCAGGGCGGTCACCTCGGCCAGGTCGGGGCCGGGCAGGAGCGGGCTGGTGTCCTCCGCCGGCACCACCGAGACGCCGGTGTCCTCGGCGTGCAGCGTGGTGTCCAGCGCGATCTCAAAGTAGCCGTGGCCGCCGGGGCCGGCATAGGGCATGCCGGGCTGGCACAGGGCAACCACATAGGGGTGCAGCACCGTGTCGGCGGCATAGTGGCTCAAAAATCCCAGGGTGTAGTCGATCTGGGCCTGGGTCCTGACGTGGGTGACCAGGCTTTTCAAAAAAGCTCCGGTGTTTTCTTCGTGCATGCGGTTGCCCAGCGCGGGCAGGTCATAGCGGCGTTTGCGGGCGGGCTTCCACACCTCAAAGCAGAACAGCGCGTCGGGGCCGTTGGCGCCGATGGCAAAAGCCGCCGGGCAATGCACCTGATAGCGCGCCGCCCTGGCCGCGCGGCGGGCGGTGCGCACGTGGGTATATCCTTCGGGCATTGTGTATCCATCCTTTGCTGGCGGCCGCCGGGCCGCCTGCCCCTATTGTACACGAAACCGCGCCGGGATGCAATGTACAAAGCATCCCGGCGCGGCCGCATGGGGGTGTGTGCAGTCTGCCGGCGGGTCAGATCTTTTTGCCGCTGGCTTTGAGGTATTTGGGCAGCACAAAGAAGTAGAGCGCGCCGCCCAGCCCGACGATGAGCAGGATGGACAAAATGCCGTAGGGGCTGGAGGCCGCGTTGATGGCGTCGATCTGCTCCGCCGTGGCGGTGGCGGCGGTCAGGCCCTGCTCGGCCAGCATGCCGCTTGCCACTGCCGAGCTGACGATGCCCACCAACGTGGGCCCGATGATGGAGCTGAATTTGCCGAAAATATCAAAGAAGCCGAAGAACTCTCCGCTGCGCTGCTTGTCGGGGATCAGCTTGCCGTACATGCTGCGGGACAGCGCCTGGATGCCGCCCTGGCTGGTGGCGCACAATACCGCCAGCAGCCAGAACTGCCACAGGCTGCGCATAAAGAAGCCGAACACGCAGATGAACATGTAGACGCAGATGCCCACGCCCACCATGACCCGCGCGCCGAACCTGGCGCTGAGCTTCATGTACAAAAGGCAGAAGGGCAGGCCCAGCACCTGCACCAGCAAAAGCGCCAGCAGCATGCCGGTGGAGTCCAGCCCCAGGTTGGTGCCGTAGGTGGTGGCCATGCTGATGACGGTGTGCACGCCGTCGATGTAGAAGAAATAGGCCACGATGTAGGTCAGCAGCGCCTTGTTGCGGCCGATCTCCTTCATCGTCGCGCCCACGCCGCGGATGCTGCGGCCTATATCGCCCTTTTCATACGGCTTGCCGCCCTTCTGCTGGCAGTTTTTGAGCAGCGGCAGGCTGAACACCAGCCACCACACGGCGGTAAAGGCAAAGATGAAGGCCAGGCAGACCAGCATGTCCACGCCGACCAGGTTCATCACCAAAAACACCACCAGCGGGATGGTGGAACCGCCGATGTAGCCCAGGCCGTAGCCCAGCGTCGAGACCCGGTCCATGCGGTCCTCGGTGGTGATGTCGGTCAAAAAGGCGTCGTAGTAGATGCAGGAGGCGTCAAAGCCGATGGTGCTGAGGATGTACAGCACCAGCACGAACATGGCCACCCGCCCCGCCGCGTCGGTGGAGGAGGTAAAGTCCATCATAGGCGTAAAGGCCAGCCCGGCCACCGCCAGCACGCCCAGCCCCACAAAAAATCCGAACAGCTTTTTGCGCATGCCGCGGATGTCGCCGAACACGCCCAGAAACGGCGCAGACAGCGCCACGATGGCCATGGCGATGCTGGTGGCGTAGCCCCAGGTGCTCATGCTGGAAACGCTGTCGGCGGTCTGCTCGGCCACCGAGTCGAAAAAGATGGGCAGGATGGTGACGATGATGACCGAGTGGGCGCTGTTGGCCCAGTCATACATCATCCAGCTGATCTCCTGCTTGGTGTAGCCTTTTAGGATGGACATGATAACTCCCCCTGACGGTTTTGGCCCGGCCGCAGGCGCGGCCGGCGTTGAACAAATATAAAGATATTGTATCATGTACCGCTCCCAAAAACAATGCGCCGTGGGCCGGAAACCGCCGTCCGCGTGCAAAATCGATGTAAAATCGTGGTCAAGCGGCGGGCTGCACCCCCGCAGGCTTGCATCCGGCAGGGCGGGCGCTTATAATGGGGGCAGGCAAAAAGCACTTTCCTGCGTGCAGATGGCGGACGCCCGGCGCGCAGGGTATGGCCGGCAGGGTCCGGCCGGATACAAAAACGCTGCCGGCGCCCCGTCCGGCAGCCTGTGAGAGGAATATGAGTATGGGAGAGATCACAGCCGCCGCACCGCGGCCCCGCAGCTTTGCCAAACGCCATCCCGCCGTCACGCTGTGGCTGGCCTTTACCGCCCTGTTCGTTCTGCTGGCCGGGGTGTGGATCGCCATTTTTGCGGCCAACGGCAAATCCTTCATCTGGTATGCCGACGGCATCAAGCAGCATTACCCGGCGCTGGTCTATTACGGCCGCTGGCTGCGGGAGGCCGCCCGCTGTCTGGTTTCCGGCGCGCCCATCCCCACCTGGGATATGAGCATCGGCTACGGCAACGACATCGTCACCACACTGAGCTATTACGTCATGGGCGACCCGCTCAACCTGCTGGCCGCCTTTGTACCCAGCCAATACGGCGAGCAGCTGCTGGAATTTCTGATGCTGCTGCGCGTTTACCTGGCGGGGCTGGCCTTTATGCCCTTCAGCCTGCACCACAAAAACAGCCGGTTCGGCACGCTGCTGGGCGCGGTGGCCTATGCCTTCAGCGCCTGGACGCTGCAGACTGCTTTGACCGAGCCGTTTTTCATCATCCCGATGTACTGCTTCCCGCTGGTGCTTTTGGGGGCGGACCATATCTTTGAGGGCCGCAGGCCCATTTTGTACATCGCGGCCATCGCGCTGGCGGCACTGTCGAACTTCTTGTTCTTTTACATGATCGCGCTTTTGCTGGTGCTGTATGCGGTGGTCAAATACTTCCGCACCTACGGCGTGGGCCAGCTGCGCACTTTGTGGCCGCTGGCAGGCAAGTTTGTCGGGTTCAGCCTGGTGGGCATCGCCATTGCGGCGGTGACCATGCTGCCCACCGCGATGTTCATGTTCGGCAGCGCCCGGTTCTCGCTGGACAGGCAGGTGACCAGCTACCCCTTTACCATGTACTGGAACCTGATCGCCAACCTGACCACCGCGGGCAAGGTGGACGAGTATTCCACCTACTGCGGCATCTCGGCGGTGGCGATCCTGGCGGTGATGATCCTGTTTGCCCGCCGGCGGCAGAACACCGTGCTGAAAGCCGCCTGGCTGGTTTTTCTGGCCATGCTGATGACCCCCTGGGCGGGCAAGATCCTGAACGGCTTTTCTTACATGCAGAACCGCTGGGTATGGGCCTTTGCCATGCTGGAGGCCTTTATTCTGGCCAGGGTCTGCCCCGACATGACCAGACTGACCGGGCGGGAAAAGCTGACCCTCTCGGCGCTGATGGCGGTATACTGCGCGCTGGCTTTCTGGAACCGGGACGTGCGCAGCGAGTGGAGCCTGCTGGGCGCGGCGCTGATGCTGCTGCTGGCGGTGTTTGTGCTCAGCGGCGACGCCGCCGGCCGCAAGGTGACCCGCGGGGTGCTGCTGGGCGGCTGCTGCCTGGGCGTAGTCATCAACATCGGTTATATGTTCGGCGTGGACGAAAGCGAGATGCTGGTCGAATACCATTCCCCCGGCTTTGCCTGGGAAGCCAACGTCCAAAACAACCCCACCAACCTGCTGAAACAGCTGGACGACGACAGCCTGTGGCGGTACGATACCTCGATGAACGTCTACGTCAACAGCGCCATGCTGATGGACCTGCACGGCGTCAGCTACTTTTTCAGTTTGAACAACGGCTATATCTCCCAGTGGATGGCCGAGATGGGCTATAATGCCGCCACCGAGTTTGACTATGTGGGCCTGCATGGCCGCAGCGTGATGGATGCGCTGCTGGGCGTCAAATACTTCCTGACCGGCACCGACGCCACCAACACCATGCCCCACGGCTACGACACCCAGCCGGTGCTTGCCATGGATGTGGCGGGCGTCAACGTGGGCGCCTATCCCAGCGGCGACGCGCTGCCCATCGGCTACACCAGCACCGCCCGCATCGACCGCGCCGACTACGAGGCGCTGACCCCGGTCCAGCGGCAGGACGCCCTGTTGAACGGGGTATTGCTGGAGGAGGGCGACGGGGAAAGCCTGGCCCCCGCCAGTGACGCCGGCGACGTGGTGATCCCCGATGCCGAAGTCACGCTGAACGGCGTGGAAAAGCTGGACGACAACACCTACTATTCCCCCAAGGACGGCGGCAGCATCGTGTTCACCATCCCGCAGCCGGTGCAAAACGCCGAGACCTACCTGGTGGTGGAGGGCATGGATTACACCGCCACCAACCCCATGGACGCCATGACGCAGGAGGAACTGGACGCCCTGGCCCCCGCCGACCGGCTGGCCATGGAAAAGCAGTACGCCCATTTTTGGTGCAAGGAGAAGGTCTATCTCAACCTGGTGTCGGACATCGGCAGCGGCCGCATCGACTACGCCATGCGCAACAACCAGTACTACTGCGGCCGGCACGACTTCGCCTACAATTTCGGCTATACCGAGCAGGGCATGACCACCCTGACCGTGGTGCTGCCCTACGCCGGGTACTACACCTTTGACCGCATCGACGTGGAGTGCCAGACCTTTGATACCGTCGCGGCCCGCAGCGACGCGCTGGCCGCCGAGAGCCTGCAGAACACCGTGCTGGGCACCAACAGCCTGACCGGCGAGATCACCGTCAGCGAGCCGAAGGTGCTGGTGATCCAGATCCCCTACTCCGAGGGCTGGAGCGCCACGGTGGACGGCCAGCCGGCCGAGCTGCTGCGGGCCAACACCGCCTTTTTGGGGCTGGAGCTGGAGCCGGGCAGCCATACCATCGAGCTGCATTACCGCACCCCCGGCCTTGCGGCGGGCATCTTTATCACCATCGCGGGCGTGCTGGCGTTTGCCGGCGTCGCCGTGTTCTACCGGCGGCGCACCGTAAAGGTGCCCGCCCCGAAAGGAGGCTGGTCCTGTGGAGATCCGGCCGCTTGACCCCGCCCGCTACGCGGGCTGGCAGTTCACCGCCCGGTATGTGACCGGCAGTTATCTGGATATCTCCCCTTCCGAAAGCGGCTTTGCCCTGACCCGGCGGCCCATCGCGCCGCCGGCCGAAAAGTCCTTCACCGACCGGCTGTTCGGCAGCTGGCTGGAGGCGCCGGCAGCTTTCGGCGCCTTTGACGGGCAGCGGCTGGCCGCCATCGGCGAGGGCTCGCCCGAAAGCTGGAACAACCGCTACCGCATCAGCAACCTGTGCGTGCTGGAGGAAGCCGACCGCCGCCGGGGCCTGGGCCGCGCGCTGATGGACCGGCTGCTGGCCGAAGCCCGCCGCGCCGGCGCCCGCATGGCGGTGCTGGAGACCCAGACCTGCAACGAGAAGGCCATCGCCTTTTACCGCAGCTGCGGGTTTGCGGTCATTGGGTTTGATCTGTACAGCTACTCCAACGACGACCCCGCCCGGCGGGAAGTGCGGCTGGAGATGGGGCTGAAATTGTGACTGTTTTTCCGCGGCGGAAAAACATTTTACATTCCAGAGAAAACAGTTTATAATAGAGCAATCAACGGCGGCGGTCGACCGCCCGACTTTGAGGAGTGGACAAGATGGAAAGAACCGAGATCGTATCTCTCTACCGCCAGACCCCGGCGGACGGCACCGTGGTGACCGTCTGCGGCTGGGCCAAGACGGTGCGCGATTCCAAAAAGATCGGCTTTATCTCGCTGACCGACGGCAGCTGCTACAAGCCGGTGCAGATCGTGTTCCAGGCGGACAAGCTGGACAACTACACCGAGATCGCCAAAAGCGGCCTGTACACCAGCTTTGAGGTCACCGGCCGGCTGGTGCTGACCCCCCAGGCCAAGCAGCCCTTTGAGATCAACGCCGACCAGATCACCGTGCTGGGCCCCTGCGGCCCCGAATATCCGCTGCAGAAAAAGCGGATGAGCGTGGAGTACCTGCGCACCATGACCCACCTGCGCCCCCGCACCAACACCTTCAACGCGGCGTTCCGCGTCCGGGGCGAGGCTGCCTACGCGCTGCACAGCTTCTTCCACGAGAACGGCTTTACCTACGTGCATACCCCCATTTTCACCGGCTCCGACTGCGAGGGCGCGGGCGAGATGTTCCAGGTGACCACCCTGGACCTGGCCAACGTCCCCAAGACCGAGGACGGCGCGGTGGATTATTCCAAGGACTTCTTCAAAAAGCCGGTCAACCTGACGGTCTCCGGCCAGCTGGAGGCCGAGGCCATGGCCATGGCGCTGGGCAAGGTGTACACCTTCGGCCCCACCTTCCGCGCCGAGGAGAGCTACACCCCCCGCCATGCCGCCGAGTTCTGGATGATCGAGCCGGAGATGGCCTTTGCCGACCTGAACACCTACATGGACACCGCCGAGGCCATGACCAAGTACGTCATCCGCTATCTGCTGGAGCACTGCCCCGACGAGCTGGCCTTCTTCAACCAGTTCATGGACAAGGGCCTGATCGAGCGGCTGCAGCTGGTGGCAAACAGCGACTTCGGCCGCATCAGCTACACCGACGCGGTGGAGATCCTGAAAAAGAACAACGACAACTTCCAGTATAAAGTGGAGTGGGGCACCGACATCCAAACCGAGCACGAGCGTTATCTGACCGAGCAGGTGTTCCACAAGCCGGTGTTCGTCACCGACTACCCCAAGGAGATCAAGAGCTTCTACATGCGGCTGAACGACGACGGCAGGACCGTCGCCGCGGCAGACATGCTGGTGCCGGGCATCGGCGAGCTGATCGGCGGCAGCCAGCGCGAGGAGCGGCTGGACGTGCTGCTGGCCCGCATGGAGGAACTTGGCCTGAAGCAGAGCGACTACGACTGGTACTTGGACCTGCGCCGGTTCGGCAGCGTCAAGCACGCGGGCTACGGCCTGGGCTTTGAGCGGCTGATCATGTACGTGACCGGCATCGCCAACATCCGCGACGTGCTGCCCTTCCCCCGCACCTGCGGCGGCTTTTGATGCCGGGCGTCGCACAAGCTCTGCTGCCCTGGTTTGAAACGCATCGTCGGGTCCTGCCGTTCCGGCAGGACCCGACGCCGTATCATATCTGGATCAGCGAGATCATGCTGCAGCAGACCCGCATGACCGCCGCCGTGCCGTATTACAAGCGGTTCGTGGCCGAGCTGCCCGACCCCGCCGCCCTGGCCGCCTGCGACCCGGAACGGCTGCGCAAGCTGTGGCAGGGGCTGGGCTACTACAGCCGCGCCGCCAACCTGCAAAAGGCGGCGAAAATTATCTGCGAACGGTACGGCGGCCGGCTGCCCGCCGACTATGACGCCCTGCGGGCGCTGCCGGGCATCGGGGACTACACCGCCGGGGCCATCGCCAGCATCGGGTTCGGGCTGCCCGCGCCCGCGGTGGACGGCAACGTGCTGCGGGTGTTTGCCCGGCTGGACAACGACGACGCCGACGTGACCCGCCCCGCCGCCAAACGCCGCTTTACCGCCCGCGTGATGGAGGAACAGCCCGCAGACCGACCCGGAGACTTCAACCAGGCGCTGATGGAGCTGGGCGCGCTGGTCTGCCTGCCAAACGGCGCACCGCTGTGCGGGCAGTGCCCGCTGGCCGCGCTCTGCCGGGGCCGTGCCGCCGGGCGGGCGGAGCAGCTGCCGGTCAAACCCGCCAAAAAGCCCAAACCGGAGCTGGCGTTCACGGTGGCGGTGGTGCATGGGCCCAAAGGCGTACTGCTGCAAAAGCGCCCCGAACGCGGCCTGCTGGCCGGCCTGTGGCAGCCGCTTTTGCTGGAAGGCGCCCTGGCCCCACCGCAGCTGGCCGACGCCCTGGCCGCGCTGGGCCTGCCCGCTTGCAGCCTGCGGCCGCTGGGCGCGGCAAAGCATGTGTTCACCCACAAGGTCTGGCGGATGCAGGGGTATCTTGCCCGGACCGACGCCTGCGCCCTGCCGGACCGCTGCGTGTGGGCCACGGCCGAACAGCTGGAAACCGCCTATCCGGTCCCCAGCGCCTTTGCGGCCTTTGCCCCGGCCATGTCCGCCCCGGCGCAGGAGGGGCAGTGACCCCTTGCCCCGCCCTCTGCATGGAATTTTGTGCCCGGATGGCAAAAACCGCCGCCGGGCACTTGCTTTTGGGGGCCGGGTATGTGTATAATGGTTTTGTATGTATACTGGATGCGGAGGATGTGCAACTATGGCTACGAAGTATATTTTTGTCACCGGCGGTGTGGTCTCCGGCCTGGGCAAGGGCATCACGGCGGCAAGCCTGGGCCGCCTGCTCAAGACCCGCGGGCTGAAGGTCGCCTCGCAGAAGCTGGACCCCTACATCAACGTCGACCCCGGCACCATGAGCCCGCTGCAGCACGGCGAGGTGTTCGTCACCGACGACGGCACCGAGACCGACCTGGACCTGGGCCACTACGAGCGTTTTACCGATGAAAACCTGAACAAGTATTCCAACCTGACCACCGGAAAGGTCTACTGGAACGTCCTGCACAAAGAGCGGCAGGGCGCCTACCTGGGCCAGACGGTGCAGATCATCCCCCACATCACCAACGAGATCAAGAGCTACATCTATAATCTGGCCAAGAGCACCGAGGCCGACGTGGTCATCACCGAGATCGGCGGCACCACCGGCGACATCGAGAGCCAGCCTTTCCTGGAGGCCATCCGCCAGGTGGGCGTGGAGCAGGGCCCGGAAAACTGCTGCTACATCCACGTGGTGCTGGTGCCCTACATTTCCGGCTCCAACGAGTACAAGTCCAAGCCGGCGCAGCATTCCTGCAAGGAGCTGCAGGGCATGGGCATCACCCCCAATGTCATCGTGCTGCGCGCCGACGGCAGCGTGGGCGCCGACATCAAGCGCAAGATCAGCATGTTCTGCAACGTGCGCCCCGACTGCGTCATCGAAAACCTGACCATGCCCAGCCTGTACGAGTGCCCGCTGATGCTGGAGGCCGCCGGCCTGACCAACGTGGTGGCCCGGCAGCTGCATCTGGAGACCCCGCCCAGCGACCTGACCGAGTGGAAGGACCTGATCAGCCGCATTGCCACCCGCAGCAAAAACTGCACCATCGCCCTGGTGGGCAAGTACGTCAAGCTGCACGACGCCTACCTGAGCGTGATGGAAAGCCTGTACCACGCCGGCTTTGAGAATGAGAGCAAGGTGGACATCCGCTGGGTGGACAGCGAGCTGCTGCTGGACCAGCAGCGCTGCCACGACGAGCTGCATGAGGTGGACGGCGTCATCATCCCCGGCGGCTTCGGCGACCGCGGCATCGAGGGCATGATCCAGGCCGCCCAGTACGCCCGCGAGAACGGCCTGCCCTGCTTTGGCATCTGCCTGGGCATGCAGGTGATCGTGATGGAGTACGCCCGCAACGTGCTGGGCTACGCCGACGCCAACTCCAGCGAGTTCACCCCCGACGGCGCGCACAACGTCATCGCGCTGATGCCCGACCAGCAGGGCAACATCCCCAAGGGCGGCACCATGCGCCTGGGCAAATACCCCTGCATCACCGCCGAGGGCAGCAGGATGCGCCAGTTCTACGGCAAAGACGAGATCGACGAGCGCCACCGCCACCGCTACGAGTTCAACAACGATTTCCGCGCCGAGATGCAGGACAAGGGCCTGACCATCGCCGGCACCAGCCCGGACGGCCGCCTGGTGGAGGCCGTGGAGCTGACCGACCGGGATTTCTACCTGGGCGTGCAGTTCCACCCCGAATTCAAGAGCCGCCCCAACCGCGCCCATCCGCTGTTCAAGGGCTTTATCGCCGCCGCGCTGAAATACCAGGGCGAGATGATCGACAAGGCCCACGCCCGCATGGCCGAGCCGCAGGAAGAGCTGTGACCCCCGCCCGACCGCGCATACCATCATATTGCCTGCCGCAGGGCCTGCGCCGCGCTTTCGCCGCCGCGCAGGCCCTGCTTTTTTGCGGCGCGGCCCCGGCCGGGAGGCGATTTCGGCGGGTGTGCCAGAAAACCGGCGTCCGGGCAGCGGATTTTTTACAGCGCCGGGCGCAGTTTTCGGCCGCCGGACGGTTCCCATCCGGGGCGGGCTGTGGTATAATGGTATGGTTTCAGCGCAGGCGGCTGCCTGGGCTGACGGGGCGGCGTCCGCGTTGCAAGCCCCGTATTTTTCCCTTTTGCTTTTGACCCGAAAGGAGCCATTTATGAACGAACCTTCCAAGGCGCCGGTGGTGCGCGTGGTCATGCGCCTGCTGCAGGGCGCCCTGATCGGCCTGGGCGCGGTGCTGCCCGGCATTTCCGGCGGCGTGCTGTGCGTCATCTTCGGTATTTACAAGCCCATTATGGAGCTGCTGTCCAACCCCATCCGCAACTTCAAGACCCACGTGCCCAAGCTGATCCCCGTCATCATCGGCGCAGGCATCGGCTTTCTGGGCATCGCCAACCTGCTGTCCTTCTTCCTGGACGCCTATCCCGACCAGTCGGTCTGCCTGTTTGTCGGCCTGATCGCCGGCATGCTGCCCTCGCTGCTGCGTGAGGCCGGCGAGCAGGGCCGCACCAGGGGGTCCTACATCTCGATGGCCGCGGCCTTTGTCATCGTGCTGGCGCTGCTGTTCACGCTGAACTACGTGCTGTCGGTCAGCATCACGCCCAACTTCGGCTGGTATCTGTTCTGCGGCTTCTGCGTGGCGCTCAGCGTCATTGCGCCGGGCATGAGCTTCTCCACCCTGCTGATGCCCCTGGGCCTGTACACCCCCTTTGTGGACGGCCTGGGCCATTTGGACATGGGCGTGATCCTGCCGGGCGCGCTGGGCGCCATCGTCACCGTCATCTGCCTGGCCAAGGGCATCAACGCGCTGTTTGAGCATTTCTACTCGCTGGCGTTCCACGCCATTGTGGGCATCGTGGTTGCGGCCACCATCATGATCGTCCCCTTCGGCAGCTTTGCCCAGGCGCTGGTGCCCAACCTGATCTGCCTGGTGGCGGGCGTGGTCATCGCGCTGGCGCTGGACAAATTCAACAGCCGCTTCCCCAAGGAGGCGTAAGGCCCGCCCTTTGCCGGCGCGCATCCGCCTCCATCCAAACGCGCCGGGGGTTAGACGCCCCCTCGGAAGCAAAGTTTCACATTTTGCCGCTGCACCGCCGTATTGGCGCTGTGCAGCGGCTTTTTTCCGCTTCTGCCGCCCTTTTGCCGAAAGTTTACACCGCAGCCCGGCCCAAAAAGCTGTTTTTATGCGCAAAGATATGCTATAATACAAATCAATCACCCTGCAGCGGAAGGAGGCGCACACCATGCCCAACAAGGAAGGCGGCTACGGCGGCTATCAGCGCAAGCCTGACCGGCAGCGGCAGGTCCGTGCGCCCGGCAGCAGCGGCGGCGTGCGGCGGGTCCCCCCCGGCGGCGCCGCCCCCAGCCAGACGCCCCGCAGCCCGGCCGGGCAGAACGGCAGCAGCGGCCGGCAGCCCGCCCGCCCCGCCCAACAACCGCCGCGGCAGGTCTACCGCGCCCCCTATGCGCCGCCCACCGCCGACGAGGCTGACGGCTGGCAAAAGCCCCCTGCCCCGCCCCGGCGCGCCGCAGCGCAGCCCCGGCCCACTCCGGCGCAGCAGGCGCTGCGCGCCGCAGCCCGCCGCGCCCGCCAGGACCGCCGCCTGCGCCGCCGGCTGACGCTGGCCGGCACGGCGGTGTGCATCCTGCTGGCGGCCGGCGTGATCAACGCAGTGCTGCCGGCGGACAGTGCCGGCGCCACGTCGGAGACCGCCCAGGACCCCACCGCGGGGCTGACCGCCTCGCTGGTGGCGCCGCTGCCCTACGCGGCGTCCCAGGACGGCGGGATCACCACCATCCAGGACTGGGGCGACGTGGGTCCCGCCCGCCAGACCGACAGCTACACCTACACCGCCGCCCCCGCCCAGCCGGCCGCCCTGCCGGCGTTTGGCCGGGTGGACCTTGACTGGTTTGACGACGCCGCTTTTTTGGGCGACTCGCTGACGGTGGGTTTTGTGGATTACGAGATCAATGTGGGCGACGCGCAGATCCTTGGCTATGAGGGCGCGTCCCCCAACCAAATCGCCAACCGCGCCACCATGGCCAACGGCGAGGTCGCGCTGGACGTGCTGTCCGGCGCCCAGCCCGCCAAGCTGTACCTGCTGATGGGCGCCAACGCCCTGGCCTACCAGACCGGCAACGACGAGGGCTTTTTGAGCTACTACGGCCAGATGCTGGACGAACTGAAAGCTGCCCTGCCCAACACCGCCATCTATGTGCAGTCGGTGCTGCCGGTGCGGTCCGACGTGGCGGCCGAGATGCCCGGCCTGACCCCGGAACGGGTGGCGTCCATCAACGCCTCGCTGCAAACCATGGCGGCCGAAAAAGGCTGCTACTACCTGGCCCTGACCGAGGCTCTGTGCGACGAGAACGGCTACCTGAACACCAGCTACGCCGAGCAGGACGGCCTGCACCTGACGGTGTCCGGCTACAACGCATGGGTGGACTACCTGTGCACCCATGTTCCCTACGACAAGGACAACCCCTACCAGATCGGCAGCGACTACTACCTGACCGACAGCATGAAAACGCTGCTCTCGGACCTGCCTTGATTTCCCGACTGCCAGAAGAAAAGGAACGTGAATCCCATGTCCAACGAAACCACCCCGGAGCGCAGCCCCCAAACGGAACCGCAGCCTGCCGCCCCGGCAGCGGAGCAGCCCGCCGCCGAGGCCCCCAAGCGCCGGCGTACCGCCAAAAAGGCGGCCCCCTCCCCGGAAGCGGCGGCCGCCGGGGCCGAGCCCCCCAAACCCCGCCGCAAGCGCACCGCCAAAGCGGCCGAACAGCCCGCCTCCGGCCAGACGGCACAGGGGAGCGCCGCGCCGCCTCCCCCGCCGCCCCCTCCGCCGGCCGGCGCGCCCCGCTACCAGGGTGCGCAGTACCAGTGGCCGGGCGGCGCGCAGTACCAAAACGGCGGCATCCCCTATGCCAACCGCAGCCGCAATGCCCGGCGCAGCAAATCCGGCGACCCGCCCATCCCCTGGTTCATCGTGTTTCTGGCCTTTATCTTTGCCACGCCGGTGGGCATCGGGCTGTTTGTGCTCAACGTGGTGCTGAGCCAGCGGGACAAGTTTATACCGCAGCGCGGCGCCCGTTCCGCCTGGCAGCCGCAGGGCGGCGCCCCCTCCCCGCAGGCGGCCGGGCAGCCCCAGTCGAAGGAAGCCTCGGACAAGCGGCTGGCCGACACGCTGATGATCATCGGCATGATCTTGGCGGCCATCGGCGGCTTTTCCAGCCTGGCGGTGCTGTTTGACGAGCTGTGGATCCTGACCGACCTGGGCGACATCGCCTGGTTTTTGGAGGAGATCTGGCCGGTGGCCATGATGCTGTTCGGCGGCCTGGCCTGCTGCTTTGCCTCCCACCGGGTGCGCACCGGCTGGCTGACCCGCCGCAAGATCGCCAACATTGTGGGCGACGCCGATCACATGTACATCGCCGACATAGCCGCCGCGCTGGGCTGCAGCGTGGACAAATGCGTGGACCACCTGGAAAACTGCATCGTCAAGGGCGTTTTCGGCCAGGGGGCCTACCTGGATATGCGCAGCATGTCCCTGGTGGTTCGGGGCGCGGCCCCGGCCCCCAGGCAGGCGCCCGCCACCCCCAAGCCGGAGCCGGAACCCCGGCCCGAAGCCGCCGCCCCCGCCCAGCCGGAGGAGGAGACCCGCTACGACAAGATCTTGAAGGAGCTGCGCCGCATCAACGACGCCATCCCCGACGAGGAGATGAGCGCCAAGATCAGCCGGCTGGAAGCGGTCTCGGCCCGCATTTTTGAGCAGATCCAGGACGACCCGGACAAGCTGCCCCAGCTGCGCAAGTTCATGGACTATTACCTGCCCACCTCGCTGAAGCTGCTGGACACCTACGCCGAGCTGGACGCCCAGGGCGTGGAGGGCGCCAACATCACCGAGTCCAAGACCCGCATCGAGCGGTCGATGGACACGCTGGTGACCGCCTTTGAAAATCAGCTGGACAAGCTGTTCCAGGACGACGCGCTGGACGTGAGCGCCGACATTGAGGTGATGGAGAAGATGCTCTCGGCCGACGGCCTGGTGGGCGACAGCGACCCCTTCGGCCTGCAGGGCCACCGGTAAGCCCCGCCGGCAAAAGGCACGCCCCCGCCGCACAAAGGGGCAAAAAAGCAAGCAAAAAGGCACCGCGCCGCGGCCCGTACAAGGGTCCCGCAGCGCGGTGCTTTTTGTTGTCCGTGTGGAATTTGCGGCGGCGGGAACCCCGCCAAAGCCCTGCCGGAAAACAGGCAGATGAATGTTCCGCCCGGCCCGCTTTACGCCTTCACCGCGGCGGCAAGGGCGTCGGCCAGGGCGGTCAGGTCGGCGTACTGGGCCGGCGCCAGCGTGCCGCGCAGCGTCAGTTTGGCGTCCAGCAGGGTGCAGTTTTTCAGCTCGCCCACACGCTCAGCCATCAGCTTGGCGGACATGGGGGCCCAGCTGCCGTTCTCGATCAGGGCAAAGGTGCGGTTTTGCAGCGACAGCGCCTTCAGGTCCTCCAGAAGGTGGGCCATGGGCAGATAGATGCCGCCGTTGTAGGTGGGGGCCGCCAGCACGATGGTGGAGGCGCGGAAGCACTCGGCCACCGCCTCGCTGACGTCCGTCACCGACAGGTCCCGCACGGCGATGCCCTGCACGCCGCGGTCGGCCAGGCAGCCGGCCAGCGCCTTGGCGGCGTTGGCGGTGTTGCCGTACATGCTGCCGTACAGGATGACCACGCTGTTGTCCTCCGGCTGCCAGCGGCTCCACAGGTCATACTTGCCCAGGAACCAGGCCAGGTCCTGCCGCCAGATGGGCCCGTGCAGCGGGGCGATGACCTGGATGGGGATGCCGGCGGCCTTTTTCAGCACCGCCTGCACCTGGGTGCCGTACTTGCCCACGATGTTGGCGTAGTAGCGGCGGGCGTCGTCCAGCCAGTCCCGCGCAAAATCCACCTGGTCGGCAAAAATGTTGCTGTCCAGCGCGCCGAAGGTGCCGAAGGCGTCGGCCGAGAACAGCACCTGGGTGGTCTTGTCATAGGTGAACATGACCTCCGGCCAGTGGACCATGGGCGCCATGACAAAGGTCAGGTCATGGGTGCCCAGGCTGAGCACGTCGCCCTCCTTGACCAGCAGGGCCTCGTCCACCTTGCCGGCGCTGGCGGGGAAATACGCCTTGAGCATGGGCACCGTTTTGGCGTTGCAGACGATCTGCGCCTCCGGCCAGCGCAGCAGCACCTCGGCGATGGTGGCGGCGTGGTCAGGCTCCATATGATCGACGATCAGGTAGTCCAGGCTGCGGCCGCCCAGCGCATGGGCGACGTTTTCCAGGAACTGGCCGGACACGCTGGCGTCGGCGGTGTCCAGCAGGGCGGTCTTTTCGTCCAGGATGACGTAAGCGTTGTAGGACACGCCCCGCGGGATGGGGAACAGATTTTCAAACTTGGCCAGACGGCGGTCGCTTGCGCCGACATACCAGGTATCGGCGGCGATCAGATGGGTGCAGTGCATATGCGTTTAACCTCCCTGTTTGGCGGGGCAGGACGTCCCGCACTGTGTAAGCGGCAGGCCAAAACCAGGTGCCCGCCGTTGAATGTTCCATCCGCCAGTATAGCGCAGCAGCGGCGGATATACCGTTGCCCGCGCAACAAAAGCGGAACTTTACTGAAAAACAGCCTCCGGCACAGGCATTCTGCCCGCCGGGCATGGCTTCCTGCAATAGTATACCACAGGCCATCCCCCGCCGCAAAGTGTTTTGGGGCGCTTTGCGCGAATTTGCGCCGCCCGAACCGCAAAAAAACCGCCCTGAGGGGCAGGCCATGGCAGGCCGGCGGCGCAGGGCGGTGTCCATTTGTATCCGGTGTTTGAAACAAGACGGGCCGAAAAGCGCGTCCGGGCCGCTTACTCGCGCTCCAAAGCGGCGCGGGGCTGCTCGGCGGGAAGCGCCGCGGGGCGGCGGGCCAGCTCGGCCGACACGGCGGAGGCCACCCGGTCCACCGCCACGGCCAGCACGATGCCGCAGACCACGTCGATCACGCTGTGCTGCTTGAGCAGCATGGTGGAAAGGATAATGGATATATCCATGATCCGTGCGCAGATGCGCACGGCGCGGCCCCTGCGGCCGGTGAGCAGGCTGCTGCGCTGGTAGGCAAAGTCCAGCGTGAGCGAGTTGAACACGTGGATGGACGGGCAGACGTTGGTGGAGGTATCGGCGCTCCACAGCCCGCGCACCAGCTGGCTGAAAATGTCGCTGCCCTCGATGGAGGCCGGGCGCAGGTCAACGCCGTTGGGGATGACCGCGCAGATCATCAGCGCCAGGGTCATGCCGGCAAACAACGGCAGGCACAGCCGCCAGAACTCCTGCTTGGGGGCGCGGTACAACTGCCAGAACAGCGTGCCCACGATCCACAAAAACCACAGGTAGTAGGGGATGATGGCGTATTTGACAAACGGGATCATATCGTCCAGCCGGCAGTGCAGGATGACGGTGGGCACAACGCTGCTTTCCAGCAGGGTGAAAAAGGATAAGTAAAACACCAGATACAGCGCCATAAACTGGATGGGATGGCGCTTACACCAGGTAACCATATGCAAAGCTCCTTTGCTGCTGCGGACCGGAAGCCCCGGTCCAACATCCACATTATACTGCATCGGCCCGGTATTGCACAGTGCAAAAACCAACAAGATATTTTGCACGGCAGGGCGCGAATTTGTAAGCCTGGCCAAAGCCGGAACGCAGTCCGCACGCCGGCGGCGCGGTGCACCTTGCACGGCCGGCGGCCCCGGCACAGGCGGCTTCTGTCTATAAAAACGAAGGACAGGGCGGGGATTTTGCAGGCGGCGGGCTTTTTTACAAAAAATTTTGTTCCGGATGGCGCCGCCCCGGCCCGCAGCGCAGCAATACAGCGAATCACCGACAAAAATGTGATCTTTCCGCCTCAAAATTGCTCCGCCCTGCCGCAGCCCTTTTTGCCGCGGGCGCACTTTTGCGCCCGCCCGCCGAAAGCCCTGCCTGCGCAGCGGAAAAGAAAAGAGCCGGAAAGCAACTGTATATCGTGCTTTCCGGCTCTTTTGGCGGAGTAAGAGAGATTTGAACTCTCGCGGCCCGTTAAGACCCTACGCCCTTAGCAGGGGCGCCTCTTCGACCTCTTGAGTATTACTCCACAAGTCAAAGTGAGTTTGCTATTCACTTGTCTGCATCAAATAATGGCGGAGAGGGTGGGATTCGAACCCACGGCGCATTGCTGCGTCACTGGTTTTCAAGACCAGCTCCATAAACCACTCGGACACCCCTCCACAGTGGCACGCCGTTCAGATGCGAGTAATAGTTTAGCACAGCTTTTTCGCTTTGTCAACTGTTCCGGGCAGATTTTCCCGCAGTTTTTGCCGGGCGGGTTTGGGGCAGGCCGGGCAATCCGGTGCGGGCCAAGGCCTCCGGGGTGCCCCTTCCCCGCCCCGCCAGGCGGAAAGCCCGGCGGCGGCTTGCACAATATATACGTATATGTTATACTATTTTCAGCCACAATACCATACAGGAAAACAGGAAGGTGAACCCTTTGGCAAGCAAATACATCCTTGTCTCCAACGACCTGGCCGCCCGCATCCAGAGCGGCATGTACCCGGCCGGCAGCCGCATGCCGGCGGAAAGCCAGCTGATCCGCGAGTACGGCGTCAGCCGCGACACGCTGCGCAAGGCGCTGGCGGTGCTGGAGCAGGAGGGCTACATCCAAAAGGCCCGCGGCCGCGAGGCGCTGGTGCTGGATCGAGAGAAGGTGGTGTTCCCGGTATCGGGGCTGACCAGCTTTCAGGAACTGGCCGAGGCCGAGGGCTACCACACCCGCACCGAGGTAGTGCTGCTGGAATCGGTGCGGGGCAGCCGCGAACTGATGAAGGCGCTGGACCTTACCCGCGACGAGGAAGCCTGGCGGCTGTACCGCGTGCGGGAGATCGAGGGCGAGCGGGTGATTTTGGACAAGGACTTTCTCAGCCGGAAATACGTGCCCCGGCTGCAGGAGGAAAACTGCACCGGGTCGCTGTACAAATACCTGGAAGAGGAACTGGGGCTGAAGATCGGCTGCGCCCAGAAGGAGATCACCGCCTGCCGCCCCAGCGAGGAGGACCGCCGCTACCTGGATCTGGGCAAAAACGACATCGTCATTGCGGTGCGCAGCTATGTTTATCTGGAAAGCGGCGCGCTGTTCCAGCACACCGAGTCCCGCCACCGCTGGGACCGCTTCCGCTTTGTGGACTTTGCCCGCCGGGTGCGGGTGTGACCCGCCGGGGCCGCAGGGCATTGGCATACAAGTGGCACGACCTGTCTGTTTTTGACTGTTCACCGGCATTTTTCGCCTTCTTTGCGCCGTCTGTTTGCACAAAACAGGCGGCGTTTCTTTGTGCGTTTCACCAAAGTTTCTGTTTCTCTCTGGACAAACATATACGTATATGATACCATACAGGTGCAGTGGAAACATATACGTATAAGATAGCGTACAAGTTTCCAAAAAACACGTACATGTTTGCAAGGAGCGAGTATCATGGGAAAATTTGCAGCGGATGCTGAACAGCTGCTCAAGCTGGTCGGCGGAAAAGAAAACATCAACGCCGTGACCCACTGCGTCACCCGCATGCGCTTTGTGCTGGCGGACCCGTCCAAGGCCGACGTAAAAGCCATCGAGGCGCTGCCCAGCGCCAAGGGCAGCTTTACCCAGGCGGGGCAGTTCCAGGTCATCATCGGCAACGAGGTGGCCGAGTTCTACGACGAGTTCACCAAGGTCTCCGGCATTGAGGGCGTCAGCAAGGACGCCGCCAAGCAGGCGGCCAAAACCAACCAGAATCCCCTGCAGCGGGCCATGTCCAACCTGGCCGAGATCTTTGCCCCGCTGATCCCCGCCCTGATCGTCGGCGGCCTGATTTTGGGTTTCCGCAGCTTTATCGGCGACGTCAACCTGTTTGAGGACGGCACCCTCTCGCTGGCGGATACTTCCCAGTTCTGGGCCGGCATGTATGACTTTTTGTGGCTGATCGGCGAGGCGGTGTTCCACTTCCTGCCGGTGGCCATCTGCTGGTCGGTGGTCAAAAAGATGGGCGGCACCGAGATTTTGGGCATCATCCTGGGCATCTGCCTGGTCTCGCCCCAGCTGCTCAACGCCTACTCGGTGGCCTCCACCGCCGCGGCGGACATCCCGGTGTGGGACTTCGGCTTTGCCCAGGTCCAGATGATCGGCTACCAGGCGCAGGTCATCCCCGCCATGCTGGCCGCCTTTGTGCTGGTCTATGTGGAGCGGTTCTTCAAAAAGATCACCCCGGAATACATCTCGATGATCGTTGTGCCCTTCTTCTCGCTGGTCATCTCGGTCATTGTGGCGCACACCATCGTCGGCCCCATCGGCTGGCGCATCGGCGACGCCATCTCCAACGTGGTCTACGCCGGCCTGACCGGCAACCTGCGCTGGGTCTTTGCGCCCATCTTCGGCCTGCTGTACGCCCCGCTGGTCATCACCGGCCTGCACCACATGACCAACGCCATCGACACCACGCTGTCCCAGCAGTTCGGCGGCACCATGCTGTGGCCGATGATCGCCCTGTCCAACATTGCCCAGGCTTCCGCCGTGCTGGCCATGATCGTGCTGCAAAAGAATGAGCGCGACCGCCAGGTGTCCATCCCCGCCTGCATCTCCGGCTACATGGGCGTCACCGAGCCGGCGCTGTTCGGCGTCAACCTGAAAGCCGGCTTCCCCTTCATCTGCGGCATGATCGGCTCCGCCATCGCGGCCACCATCTCGGTGGGCAGCGGCGTCATGGCCTTCTCGGTGGGCGTCGGCGGCCTGCCCGGCTTCCTGTCCATCATGCCCCAGTACTGGCTGCCCTTCTTCATCGCCATGGCGGTGGCCATCGTGGTGCCCTTTGTGCTGACGCTGATCGTCGGCAAAAAGAAGGGCGTGCACTGAGCACTGAGCACCGGAACCCCGGCGCTGCCCGCGGCGCGGCCCCGCCAAACCGCAGCCTGTCCCCTCCCCCGCCTTTCCGTTTGATTCGGTCCGCGCGCCGGGACGCACGGGCACCGGGATTCCTCATTTCTAATTTTTCACTCCTCATTCTCCAAGTTTCTCCTAGGAAAGGAGCCTGCTGAACCATGAAACAGTCGGAACTGGCCGGCAAGGTCGTGTACCAGATCTATGTCAAGAGTTTCCAGGATTCCAACGGCGACGGCATCGGCGACCTGCCGGGCATCGTCAGCCGGCTGGACTACCTGGCCGGGCTGGGGGTGGATTACCTGTGGCTGACCCCCATCTACCCGTCCCCCCAGCGGGACAACGGCTACGACGTGGCCGACTACCGCGCCATCAACCCCCAGTACGGCACCATGCAGGACTTTGAGACGCTGTGCGCCGAGGCCAAAAAGCGGGGCATCGGCATCATGCTGGACATGGTGTTCAACCATACCTCCACCGACCACCAGTGGTTCCAGAAAGCCATTGCCGGCGACAAGACCTACCAGGACTACTATATCTGGCGCGACGGCGTGCCCGGCACCCCGCCCACCAACTGGGAGTCCAAGTTCGGCGGCTCGGCCTGGCAGTGGGAAGAGCACGTGGGCAAATACTACCTGCACCTGTTCGACGTGACCCAGGCCGACCTGAACTGGGAAAACCCGGCGGTCCGCCGGGAAGTGTGCGACATCCTGCATTTCTGGCGCGGCAAGGGCGTGGACGCCTTCCGGTTTGACGTGGTCAACCTGATCTCCAAGCCCGATGTGTTCGAGGACGACGACCGGGGCGACGGCCGCCGCTTTTACACCGACGGTCCCCGCATCCACCAGTACCTGAAAGAGCTGCACGCCCAGGGCTTTGGCGACGCGGTGACGGTGGGCGAGATGTCCTCCACCAGCCTGGACAACTGCGTGCGCTACACCAACCCCGACGAGGGCGAGCTGTCGATGGTGTTCAGCTTCCACCACCTGAAAACCGACTACAAAAACGGCGACAAGTGGCAGCTGGAACCCAACCGCTTTGGTGAGCTGAAAGCCCTTTTGGACAAATGGCAGCTGGGCATGCAGGCCGGCGGCGGCTGGAACGCGGTGTTCTGGTGCAACCACGACCAGCCCCGGCCTGTCAGCCGCTTTGGCGACGAGGGCCGCTACCGCGAGGTCTCGGCCAAGATGCTGGCCACCGCCATCCACATGCTGCGGGGCACCCCCTACATCTACCAGGGCGAGGAGCTGGGCATGACCAACGCCCATTTCACCCGCCTGGACCAGTACCGGGACGTGGAAAGCACCAACCGCTACCACATCCTGAAAGAGCAGGGCGTGCCGGAGGAAGAGATCTTCCGCATCCTGGGCGCCCGCAGCCGGGACAACGGCCGCACCCCCATGCAGTGGACGGCCGGTCCCAACGGCGGCTTTACCACCGGCACCCCCTGGCTGGCCGTCAACGAGAATACCGCTGCCATCAACGCCGCGGCCTGCCTGGCTGACCCGGACTCGGTGCTGTACTACTATAAAAAGCTGGTGGCGCTGCGCAAGCAATACCCGGTGATCCAGGTGGGCGAATACGCCCCGCTGATGACCGGCAGCCCCGACGTCTACGCCTACACCCGCACGCTGGGGGACGAGACGCTGGTGGTGGTCTGCAACTTCTGCGCCCGGCCCGCCGCCGTCACGCTGCCCGCCCTGCCCGGCTCCCCCGAACGGCTGATCGGCAGCTGGGACGAGCAGCCCTACGCCCCCTCGATGACGCTGCGCCCCTACGAGGCCGCCGTCTACCGCTTTGCGGCACAGGGGTAAGCACTTCCGCCATTTCCGTTCCCATGATACGCCCGCCCCGCCGGATGCCCACCGCACCGGCGGGGCGGGCTTTGTATTTTGCTATTGACAACTTTCCTTGTCAATGCTATATTAGACTTGACAATCAAAATTGTCATTTTGACAAAGATACCCGTCACAGCAAAAAGGAGGTGCGCGGATGCCGCTGTACAACCGGCTGAAGGAACACCGCGCCCGGCTTGGGGTCAATCAGCAGCAGATGGGCGCCATGGCCGGGGTATCGCGCCAGACCATCAGCCAGATCGAGCGGGGGGACTACTCCCCCTCGGTAACGCTGGCGCTGAAGCTGGCCAAGCTCTGCGGCGTGACCGTGGAGGACATTTTTATCTACAAGGAGGGACCCGACCATGAAGACCCCTAACACCCCCGACCAGGTGACGCGGGACAACCGCAAAAACTGGCCGAAATTCATCCTCGTCATGCTGCTGTGCATGTCAGGCGGCGCCGTGCTGGGCTACGGCAGCGCCTGGCTGGTGGGCAGCTATTCTTTCGACACGCTGGCCGACGCCACCGGGCGCGCCGCCGGCGCCTGCGCCCCCTTTGCGGTGCTGGCGGCCGTGCCTTTTTTGCTGGCGGCGCTGGCCTGCTGCCGCCGCGCCCGCGCCCTGTTTGCCGCCTGGGACGGCGAGGACGAGGAGCTCCCCGCCCGGGCCGACGCCCGGCTGGACTGGGCGCTGGTCTGGCTGACCACGGCGCAGCTGCTGGCGCTTTTGCTGTTTGCCGTCTCGGTGTCCATGATGCCGCTGGGCTACGCCGGGCCGGGCGCCATCCTGGCGTCGGCGGCGGAATTGCTGGCGGTGCTGTTCGCCGTGATCACCCTGCAGGGCCGGGTGGTAGACCTGACCCGGCGTTTCAACCCGGAAAAGCAGGGCAGCGTGTATGACTTCAAGTTCCGCAAAAAATGGCTGGCCAGCTGCGACGAGGCCGAGCGCCAGCGCATCGGTCAGGCCGGCTTTACCGGGTTTATGGCCTGCAATTCCAGCTGCCTGATCACCGCCGTGGTGCTGACGGTGCTCAACGCGCTGCTGCCCATCGGGCCGCTGCCCTCCATCGCCGTGATGATCCCCTGGATCGCCGGTCAGGCCGCCTACCTGGCCGAGTGCGTCCGCGCCAAAAAAGGCCCCGGCCGGTCCTGAGGCGCGGCCGCAGAACTTTTTGCATGGCACGCCCGCCCGCATTTCACGGGCGGGCGTGTTGCAGCGTGTCGAGAAACTCGACACGCTGCAAAAGGGGCAACAGCCGCGCACGGCTGCGCCTAACGCGTCTGTTTCCCCTTTTGGGAACCCCTTCGACAAAATTTTACGGCAAATCGCGCACTCGGAGCACAGCTCCTCGCACACAATTTGCCGCAAAATTTCCCTGTCGGTGTCGCCGTCGTCGGCGCATGTCCGCCGACGGCGACGATTTTAGACTTTTTCGACAATCTGCGGCACGCCCGCCCGTATTTCACGGGTGGGCGTATTTTCTTTGCACATTTCGCACAATAGAAAAGCAAAATTTCCGCAAAAGTTTAGCAAATTCAGTTGAAACCTTGGGTCAAAACCGTTACAATAGAGATAATCATACAACATCGGCCGCGGCAGCCCGCCGGGCGCGCCGCCCCCTGTCCCGGCCATCCCGCCCGGATGCCTGCGGCCCCGTATTTGAGGAGGTTATCCCATGGAGAATTACAATCCCCTGCTGCGCGGTATCAGCTCGAAAAAGTTCATCACCATCGGCGAGATCATGCTGCGCCTGACCCCGCCCAATTACGAGAAGATCCGCATGGCTTCCAGCTTTGAGGCCAGCTACGGCGGCAGCGAGGCCAACATTGCCCTGGCGCTGGCAAACCTGGGCATCGACAGCACCTTTTTCAGCGTGGTGCCCAACAACAGCCTGGGCAAAAGCGCGGTGCGGTGGCTGCGCTCCAACGACGTGCACTGCACGCCGATGATCCTGGCTACGCCGCAGGAAGTCCCCACCCACCGCCTGGGCACCTATTATCTGGAGACCGGCTACGGCATCCGCGCCAGCAAGGTCACCTACGACCGCAAGCACAGCGCCATCACCGAGTATGACTATTCCAACGTGGACCTGGACGCCCTGCTGGACGGCTACGACTGGCTGCACCTGAGCGGCATCACCCCCGCTTTGGGCGAGAACTGCCGCAAACTGATCATGGACTGCCTGAAGGTCGCGCAGGAAAAGGGCCTGACCATCAGCTTTGACGGCAACTTCCGCAGCGCGCTGTGGAGCTGGGAGGACGCCCGTGATTACTGCACCCAGTGCCTGCCCTACATCAACGTGCTGTTCGGCATCGAGCCGTATCACCTGTGGAAGGACGAGAACGACCATTCCAAGGGCGACTGGAAGGACGGCGTGCCCCTGCAGCCCAGCTACGAGCAGCAGGACGAGATCTTCCAGCGTTTTATCGAGCGGTACCCCAACATCACCTGCATTGCCCGGCACGTGCGCTACGCCCATTCCGGCAGTGAAAACAGCCTGAAAGCCTTTATGTGGTACGAGGGCCATACCTTTGAGAGCAAACTGTTCACCTTCAACATCCTGGACCGCGTGGGCGGCGGCGACGCCTTTGCCAGCGGGCTGATCTATGCGATGATGAACAACTACAAGCCCATGGACATGGTCAACTTTGCGGTGGCCAGCAGCGCCATCAAGCACACGATGCATGGCGACGCCAACATCACCGACGACGTCAACACCATCCGCAACCTGATGAACATGAACTACGACATCAAACGCTGACCCCCTGCCCCGCTTTCCTGCCTGCGGGCAGGCCCGCGTCCGCCGCCCTCCGCCGGGCGGCGGGCGTTTTTTTGCATCCATGCAGCCGCGACCGGCCAAGCTTACAGGATCGTAAGGCGGCAGAGCGGCGCGCTTTGCCCGCGGCAGGGCCCGGTTATGGTATAATAGCCGAAAAGGCTGCGCCGCGGCCTTGCGCACAGCGGCCCGCCGTTTTGGCCCGCACCGGCCCGGCAGCCGCCCCACAACGCCCTGACACCTGCCCAAAGGAGGGACCCGCCTTGCCCGACCTGCTGCTTTTGGAGGATGACGCCGCCCTGGCGGACGGCCTGCAGTATTCGCTTGCCCGCAGCGGCTTTGCCGTGACCCCGGCCCGCACGCTGGCCCAGGCCCGCGCCTGCCTGGCTGCCGGCCGCTTTGACCTGCTGATCCTGGACGTGACCCTGCCCGACGGCACCGGCTTTGCCCTGTGCGAGGAGCTGCGCCGCCGGGGCAGCCGGGTGCCCATCCTGTTTTTGACTGCCTCGGACGAGGAGGTCAGCGTCATCCGCGGGCTGGACAGCGGCGGCGACGATTACCTGACCAAGCCCTTCCGCCTGGGCGAGCTGTGCAGCCGCATCCGGGCGCTGCTGCGCCGGGCCGGGCAGCAGGCCGCCGGCCCCGGCCTTTTGCGCTGCGGTGAGCTGACCATCGACCTGTACGGCAGCCGTGCGCTGCTGCGGGGCCAGCCGCTGGAGCTGACCGCCGCCGAGTACCGCCTGCTCTGCCTGCTGGTGCGCAACGCCGGCCGCACCGTAACGCGGGAGGCGATCCTGGACGAGCTGTGGGACGGCGCGGGCAGCTTTGTGGACGGCAACACCCTGTCGGTCTATGTGCGCCGCCTGCGCGAAAAGGTGGAGGACGACCCGTCCCGGCCGCGGCATCTTGTCACGGTGCGGGGCTTTGGCTACCAGTGGAAGGAGGATGCGCCATGACCCCCGCCCACATCCTGCGCGACCGCACGCTGCGCCGGTTTGCGGTGTTCCTGGCGCTGATCGCGGCGGCGCTGCCCGCCGCGGCGCTGGCGTTCAGCCTGCTGGCCCAGCACACCGCCCAGGCCATGCTGCTGGAGCGGGACGGCGCGGTGGCGTCGGCGCTGCTGGCGCAGGGCATGGCCGAAAATGACATTGCCGCCGCCCTGGCGGCATCGGAAGTCAGCGGCGCCGGCCGCGCCCTGCTGGCGCGGATCGGCCGCACGGCGGCCACCCCCGGCCTGCTGCTGCCGGAGCTGGCGGGGTACCGGCAGGCCGTTCTGCCTGCGGCGCTGGCGGCGGCCGGGCTGCTGGCCGCTTTGCTGCTGGGCGGCGCGCTGGTCTTTGCGCGGGCGCAGGCGGCCCGGCTGGCCGGCGCCGAGCGGCTGCTGCACCGCTATGCCGAGGGGGATTTTTCCGCCCGGCTGCCCCGCGACGCCGAAGGCCCCCTGGGCAGCCTGTTTGCCGCCGCCGAGGAGCTGGCCACCATGCTGCAGGCCAAGACCGAGGCCGAACACCGCGCCCGGCAGTTTCTCAAGCAGACCATCGCGGATATTTCCCACCAGCTCAAAACGCCGCTGGCGGCGCTGGGGCTGTACCAGGAGATCATCGCCGCCGAGCCGGACAACGCCGACGCGGTGCGCGCCTTTGCGGGCAAGGCCGGCGATGCGCTGCTGCGGATGGAGTCGCTGATCCAGGCCATGCTAAAGATCACCCGGCTGGACGCGGGCAGCATCCGCTTTGCCCCCGCCGCCTGCCCGGTGCGCGACCTGCTGACCCGCGCCGAGCGGGAGGGCAAGCGCATCCGGCTGGAGGGCGACCCGGCGCTGACGCTGTGGTGCGACCCGGACTGGACCGCCGAGGCGCTGGGCAACCTGGTCAAAAACGGCCTGGACCACACCGCGGCGGGCGGACTGGTGCAGGTGACGTGGCGGCACACGCCGGGCATGGTGCAGGTGCAGGTGGCGGACAACGGCAGCGGCATTGCGCCGGAGGACATCCACCACATTTTCAAGCGGTTTTACCGCGGCAGGTCCGGGCCGGACGCCCGCGGCGCGGGGCTGGGCCTGCCGCTGGCCAGGGCCATTGTGGAGGGCCAGGGCGGCGCCGTTACGGTGCAGAGCACGCCGGGCCAGGGCAGCGTGTTTGCGGTGAGCTTTCCCGACGGGCCGGACGGCCTTACAGAACTGTAAGCGGCGTTTCACCCCATTGTAAGCTGCCGGTGGTAGTATGACGGCAAAGGAGGGAACCGTATGGAAATTTTGAACGTACAGCACCTTTGCAAGACCTACGGCAGCGGCGAAACCCGCGTGGAGGCGCTGAAGGACGTGTCCTTCACGCTGCAGAAAGGCGAGTTTGCCGCCGTGGTGGGCGAGTCCGGCAGCGGCAAAAGCACGCTGCTGCACTGCATCGGCGCGCTGGACACCCCCACCGCCGGCACCGTGCTGGTGGACGGCCAGAACCTGTTTGCCATGAAGGAGGAAAAGCGCACCGTATTCCGCCGCCGCTGCATCGGCTTTGTGTTCCAGGCCTACCAGCTGGTGCCGGAACTGGACGTGGAGCAGAACATCATCTTTCCGCTGCTGCTGGACTACCGCCGCCCCGACCCCGCGGCGGTGGAGGAACTGCTGGCCCTGCTGGGCCTGACCGAGCGCCGGCACCATCTGCCGTCGCAGCTTTCGGGCGGGCAGCAGCAGCGGGTGGCCATCGGCCGGGCGCTGATCACCCGGCCGCGGCTGATCTTGGCCGACGAGCCCACCGGCAACCTGGACAGCAAAAACAGCCAGGAGGTCATGGCCCTGCCGACCCGGGCGTCCCGCCGCTACCAGCAGACCATCCTGATGATCACCCACAACAACAGCCTGACCGCCTGCGCCGACCGGGTGTTCCGGGTGGCCGACGGCGTGCTGACCGACCTGGGAGGGACCCGCAATGAAACATTATCTTGACCTGGTCCCCCTCTCGGCCAGGGTGCACCGCCGCCAAAGCCGCATGACCCGGCTGTGCATCCTGCTGGGGGTGTTTCTGGTGGCGGTCATGTTCGGCCTGGCCGATATGTACCTGCAGGGCATGACCGAGGATACCCGCCGCCAGACCGGCGACTGGCACTGCCGGTTTGCCGTGTCCGACGCGGACGCCGCCGATTTTATCGCCGCCCGGCCGGAGGTAGCCTGCGCCGCCTGGCAGGGCAGCCTTGCCGCTGGCAGCGGCGTCACGCTGCAGGGCCGGCCCGCCGCGGTGTGCGGGCTGGAGCCGGACGCCTTTGCCCGGCTGTACCTGGGCGAGTGTTCTTCCGGGCGGGCGCCCGCCGCCGCGGGGGAAACCGCCCTGCCGGAGGCTTTGGCCCAGGCCGCGGGGCTGGCCGTGGGCGACACCGCCCGGCTTGCCCTGCCGGACGGCCGCACGGCGGAGCTGCTGGTCACCGGTATTCTGGACGGCGGTTCGGCCGCGCGGCTGGCCCCCGGCAGCGGCACGGTGCTGCTGGTGACGCCCCGGGGCCTGGCCGAACTGGAAAGCGGCAGCCTGGCCGCCGACTGGCAGGTGGCGGTGCAGTTTGTGCCGCTGTGCGATATGTCGGCGGCTGCGGCGGACATCCGGCGGCAGAACGGCCTGACTGACAGCCAGGTCACGCTGAACCAGGAGCTTTTGAGCATGCTGAACCAGCTGCCCGGCTCCAATACGGAACAGATCTACCAGGTGGCGTTGGTGCTTTCGCTGGTGGTGATGGCCGCCTGCATCCTGATGATCTCCAGCAGCCTGAACAGCAACGTCAGCCAGCGCACCCGTTTTTTCGGCATGCTGCGCTGCCTGGGGGCCACCCGGCGGCAGATCCTGCGCTTTGTCCGGCGCGAGGCGCTGCAGTGGTGCGCCGCCGCCCTGCCGGCGGGCATCGGCCTGAGCATCGTGGTGGTGTGGGCGCTGTGCGCGGTGATGCGCCGCATCAGCCCCGTGTGGTTCGGCTGCATGCCGGTGTGGGGCGTCAGCTGGCCGGCCATCGCCGCCGGCGTGCTGCTGGGGCTGGCGACGGTACTGCTGGCCGCCCGCGCCCCGGCCCGGATGGCGGCCAGGGTATCGCCGCTGCAGGCAGTCAGCGGCAGCGCGGGGCAGCAGGCAAGCTTCCGTCATGGGGCCGACACCCGCCGCCTACGGGTGGAAACGGCGCTGGGCATCCACCACGCAAAGGCAAAACGGCGCAGCTTTGTGCTGATGACCGGCGCCTTTGCGCTGTGCATCACCATGTTTTTGGGGTTCAGCACGCTGGTGCCGTTTATGGAAAACGCCTTCAAGCCCCGGGACTGGACGCCGGAGCTTTCCATCGTCAGCGAGACGAACACCTGTTCCATCCCCGCCGACCGGAAGGACGCCGTGGCGCAGCTGCCCGCCGTCAAGCGGGTGTACGGGCGCAGCTTTGCCTATGACCTGCCGCTGACATCAGACAGCGGGGCAGCCACCTGCAACCTGATCTCTTACGACGAACAGCAGTTTGCCTGGGCGCGGCAGCAGCTGGCGGCAGGCTCCGTCGACACCGTGGCGGATACCCCCGGCCAGGTGCTGCTGGTGGCCGGCGGCAATGTGCAGGCGCAGGTGGGCGACACCCTGCTGGTGCAGGTTGGCGGGCGGCAGCAGGCCGTCACGGTGGGCGGCATCCTGTCCGACAGCCCGCTGGCCCGCACCGACGGCGTCGAAACGCTGATCTGCTCCGAGCAGACCTTTGCGCAGCTGACCGGCCAGACCAGCTACACCATCCTGGACGTGCAGTTCCGCTTTGGCGCGGACGAAAGCGACGCCGCGGCGGTGGAGGCGCTGTTTTCCGGCGGCGTGGCCTTCCGGGACGACCTGACGCAGGTGCAGCAGCAGCGGGGGCTGTACTATGCCTTTGCGGTGCTGGTGTACGGCTTTTTGTCCATCATTGTGGCCATCACGGTGTTCCACATCATGAACACCATCGACCTGGGGGTGTCGGCCCGCACCCGGCAGTACGGCGTCATGCGGGCCATCGGCATGAGCGGCCGCCAGCTGACCCGCATGGTGGCTGCCGAGGCTGCCGCCTACGCGGCGGGCGGCGTGGCGCTGGGCTGCGCGCTGGGGCTGGCGCTGCACTGGTTTTTGTATTCCAGCCTGGTCAGCCGCACCTTCGGTGTGGCCTGGGGCGTGCCCTGGCCGGAGCTGGCGCTGATCGTGGCGGTGATCCTGCTGACCTCCGCGCTGGCGGTGCGCCGCCCGGCCCGGCGGCTGCTGGGGCTTTCCATCGTGGACGCCATCGCCGCACAGTGACGGGGCCTTTTGCCGCATACACAACGGGACCGGCGTGCCGCCGGGGGGCTTGTTCTCCCCCGGCGGCACGCCGGTCCTGCTTGACTGGTTTGTTTTTCGGGGATGCCGGGCGGCGCAAACGCCCGCGGACGCTCCCCCGGCGCGAGGCTGTGCGGACGGCCTTACAAAAAGCGGCCGGTCACGCTTTCGGGGCAGGCTTTGATTTCCTCCACCGTGCCGGCCGCCACCACGCGGCCGCCGGCGTCCCCGCCGCCGGGGCCCATGTCGATCAGGTAGTCGGCGTTGCGGATCACATCCAGATCGTGCTCGATCACCACCACGGTGGCGCCGTGCTGGATCAGCGTCTCGAACACGCCCAGCAGCGTCTGTACATCCAGCGGGTGCAGGCCGATGGTGGGCTCATCAAACACAAACACGCTGCCGTCCTGGGCCTTGCCTATCTCGCTGGCAAGCTTCAGCCGCTGGGCTTCGCCGCCGGAAAGGCTGGGCGTCTCCTCGCCCAGCGTCAGGTAGCCAAGGCCCAGGCCGTCCAGCACCTGCAGCCGCTGGCGCACCAGCTTCCAGTCCCGGCAGGCGTCCAGCGCCGTGTGCACGTCCATGGCCATCAGATCGGGCAGCGAGAGTTCCCGCCCCGCCTTGTTTGCGATGCGCACCTGCGCCGCGTCCCTTGCGTAGCGGGCGCCGCGGCAGTCCGGGCAGGGGATGTCCACATCAGGCAGGAACTGCACGTCCAGGCTGATGACGCCGGTGCCGTCGCAGGTGGGGCAGCGCAGCTTGCCGGTGTTGTACGAGAAATCCCCCGCCTTGTATCCCAGAGCCTTGGCCGCGGGGCTGCGGGCAAAGATCTTGCGCAGCTCGTCGTGGACGCCCGCATAGGTGGCCACGGTGGACCGCACGTTGATGCCGATGGGCGTTGCGTCGATCAGCTTGACCTGGCCGATGCCGGGGGCCGTTACCGCCCGCACATGGCCGGGCAGCTTTTGCCCCGCGATGGCCGCCTGCAGGCCGGGGATCAGGCTTTCCAAAATCAGCGTCGTCTTGCCCGAGCCGGACACGCCGGTGACCACCGTCAGCCGCCCTTTGGGGAGGTCCACCTCCAGCGGCCTGACGGTGTGGATGGCCCCGGTGGACAGATGGATGCGCCCAAGGTCAAACAGCGCGTCTTTTTCCGCCCGCCGGCGCACCTGCACCTGCTGCCCGGCCAGAAACGGCCCGATCTTGGAGTTCGGGTCGGCCCCCAGCGCCGCTTTTGTGCCCTGGGCGATCACATGCCCGCCGTCGGCGCCCGCGCCGGGGCCCATCTCGATCAGCCAGTCGGCCTCGCCCAAAATCTGGGTGTCGTGGTCCACCAGCACCACCGAGTTACCGTCCGCCACCAGATCGTGCATCACACCGGTCAGGCCCACGATGTTGGACGGGTGCAGCCCGATGGAAGGCTCGTCCAGCACATACAGCACGCCGGTGGTGCGGTTGCGCACCGCGCGGGCCAGCTGCATCCGCTGCCGCTCGCCGGTGGAAAGGGTGGACGCCGCCCGGTCCAGCGTCAGGTAGCCAAGCCCCAGGTCCATCAGCCGTTTGGCCACCGTGTCAAAGCTCTCGCAGATGCTTTTGGCCATGGGGCGCATAGCTTCGGGCAGGGTTTCCGGCACGCCGTCCACCCAGGGCAGCAGGGCGGCCAGCGTCATCTTGCAGGCCTCGTCCAGGCCGATGCCCCGCAGCCGGGGCGCGCGGGCGGCCGCGCACAGGCGGGTGCCGCCGCAGTCGGGGCAGGGGCCGATCTTCAAGAATTTTTCCACCCGCTTCATGCCCTTCTCGTCCTTGACCTTGGCAAGGGCGTTTTCCACCGTGTAGGTGGCGTTAAAGTAGGTGAAATCCAGCTCCGCCAGCTCGTTGGTGTGCTTGGAGTGATAAAGGATATGTTTTTTCTCGGCCGGGCCGTTGTAGACGATGTCCTTTTCCCGGTCGGTCAGCTCACGGAAGGGCACGTCGGTGCGCACGCCCATGGCGCGGCAGACGTCCACCATCAGCGACCACATCAGCGAGTTCCAGGGTGCCACCGCCCCCTGCTCGATGGTCAGGCTGTCGTCCGGCACCAGGGTGGCCCGGTCCACCGTGCGCACCACGCCGGTGCCGCCGCAGGTGCGGCAGGCCCCCTGGCTGTTAAAAGCCAGCTCCTCGGCGCCGGGGGCGTAAAATTTTGCGCCGCATTCCGGGCAGGTCAGCTCCTGGCCGGCGGCCACCGCCAGCGTGGGCGGCAGATAGTGGCCGTTGGGGCAGCGGTGGCTGGCCAGCCGGCTGTACATCAGGCGCAGGCTGTTCAGCAGTTCGGTGCCGGTGCCAAAGGTGCTGCGGATGCCCGGCACGGCGGGGCGCTGGTGCAGCGCCAGCGCGGCGGGCACGTACAGTACCTCGTCCACGGTGGCCTTGGCGGCCTGGGTCATGCGGCGGCGGGTGTAGGTGGAAAGCGCCTCCAGATAGCGGCGGGAACCCTCGGCGTACAAAACGCCCAGCGCCAGCGACGATTTGCCGGAGCCGGACACCCCCGCAATGCCCACGATCTTGTTCAGCGGAACATCCACGTCCACATCTTTCAGGTTGTGGACCCGCGCGCCGCGGACCCGGATGGCGTCGATCATGCCATACTCCCCCTTTGCCCGCCCTTTGCGCAGGCCGGCAGCGTTTGAAATCTTTGTTCGGATCCTATTATAGCACACGGCCCGCGGGCGGCAAGACCCGTCCGGCAGCGGGAAAGGCTTTGGCGTTTTACCCAAATCCGGCGCAGCGGAACCGGCATCCTGCCGAAATTGCCGCAGCGGCGCCCAAAACCCGTTGACTTCCGCCCTGCGGCATGGTATGCTGTCTGTGATAAAGGAACCGCCTGCATTGCGGCAGGCATCTGGTTGGATTGTTACCGGTAAAGCGGGCTAGACCAACTCCGTAAATACCTTGTGGGAAAGGTGTTTGATGGGGCTGGTTATTTTTTTGCCCGTTTGGCGGCCCGGCCGCGTGCGGGCGCAGGACCGATCCTGCACAGGCAGGCCGGAGAGAGGGGGCGCGGGATATGCGGATCAAAAAGGTCATCAACAACAATATCCTGTGCGTCATTGACGAGAAAGGGCGGGAGAGCATCGTCACCGGGCGGGGGCTGGGCTTCGGCCGCAAGGTGGGGCAGTTTGTCGAGCCTGCAGCGGTGGAAAAGACCTACCGCATGGAGGACCGCGCCGGCCAGCGGCGGCTGCGGGAGCTGGTGGAGCAGATCCCGCTGGACCATTTGCAGCTGACCGAAGACCTGCTTGCCCAGATCCGTGCCGAGATCCGCCAGCCGCTGAACGAGTCGCTGCTGATCACGCTGGCCGACCACATCAGCTTTGCCATCCAGCGCAAGGCGCAGGGCATCGAGTTCAAAAACCCGCTGGCCGGCAGCATCCTGTGCTATTACCCGGCCGAATACCAGCTGGGCCAGCGGTGTCTGGCGCAGATCCGCCAGCGGTGCGGCGTGGAACTGGACCCGGACGAGGCCGCCTTTATCGCGCTGCACATCGTCAACGCCGAGCTGAACACCAGCATGAGCGAGATGTACGACATCACCCGCCTGATCGACGGCGTGGTGGAGGTGGTGGAATATTTCTACTGCGGGCGCGGCTCCTTTGACCGGGAGTCCCTCCATTTCAGCCGGTTCGTGGTGCATCTGCGCTACTTTGCCCAGCGCCTGTTCCAGGATAAGCTGATGCCCGACACCGACGCGCCGGAGGACCTCTCCTTCCGGGAGATGATCGTCCAGAACTGCCCCACCCATTACAAATGCGCCCTCTGCATTGCAGAGTACGTCAAAAACACCTGGCACAAAGAGCTCTCCCAGGAGGAGCTGCTCTATCTGACCATCCACCTCAAGCGGGTGGCCGGGAGCCTGCACCCCAGGGTCTGACCCTGTCCCGCGCTTCTCGCGCTCCAAATCCAAAGGATAGTGACTGCATCTGCGTTTATGCAGGCTAGACCTGTGCAACTTCTGCCGGCGGGCTGTGCGCCCGGGCCGGCGGGGGCCGCGTGGGTCTTTTTTGATAGACCGCCCCAGGACCATCGACAAACAGGAGGTATCATTGCTTATGAAAGACAAGATTTTCGGCGTGCTGCAGCGCGTGGGCCGCTCCTTCATGCTGCCCATCGCCCTGCTGCCGGTGGCGGGCCTGCTGCTGGGCATCGGCAGTTCCTTCACCAACCAGACCATGCTGGAGGCCTACGGCCTGACCGGCGTCATCCACCCCGGCACCATCCCCTACACCGTGCTGGACATCATGAACCAGTGCGGCAGCGTCGTTTTCAACAACCTTGCCCTGCTCTTTGCCATGGGCGTGGCCATCGGCATGGCCAAAAAGGAGAAGGAGGTCGCCGCCCTCTCCGGCGCCATCGCCTACCTGGTCATGAACACCGCCATCAGCGCCATGATCGGCGCGGCGGGCGGCGTGGAGGCCATGGCCCCCAACACCACCACCTCGATGCTGGGCATCACCACGCTGCAGATGGGCGTGTTTGGCGGCATCATCGTCGGCCTGGGCGTGGCGGCGCTGCACAACCGGTTCTACAAGATCCAGCTGCCCCAGGTGCTGTCCTTCTTTGGCGGCACCCGGTTCGTGCCCATCGTCAGCACGGCGGTCTACCTGCTGGTGGGCATCGCCATGATCTATGTCTGGCCGGTGGTGCAGACCGGCATCGGCATGCTGGGCAATCTGGTCATCAGCTCCGGCTATGCGGGCACCTTCATCTACGGCCTGATCGAGCGGGCACTGATCCCCTTCGGCCTGCACCACGTGTTCTATATGCCGTTCTGGCAGACGGCTGTGGGCGGCACCGCCATCATTGACGGCGTGACCGTGCAGGGCGCGCAGAACATCTTCTTTGCCGAGCTGGCCTCCCGCGCCACCACCGAATTCTCGGTGGACGCCACCCGCTTTATGACCGGCAAGTTCGTCTTTATGATCTTTGGCCTGCCCGGCGCGGCGCTGGCCATGTACCGCACCGCCCGCCCCCAAAAGCGCAAGGTGGTGGCCGGCCTGCTGCTGTCCGCCGCGCTGACCTCCATGCTCACCGGCATCACCGAGCCGCTGGAGTTCACCTTCCTGTTCATCGCGCCGGTCATGTATGCGGTGCACTGCGTCTACGCCGGCCTGGCCTACATGCTTATGCACATCCTGGACGTCTGCGTGGGCATGACCTTCTCCGGCGGCCTGATCGACCTGACGCTGTTCGGCATCATGCAGGGCAACGGCAAGACCCACTGGCTGTGGATCGTTGCGGTAGGCGCCGTCTACTTTGTGCTGTATTACTTCACCTTCTCCGTCATGATCCGCAAGATGGACCTCAAGACCCCCGGCCGCGAAGCCGACACCGAGGAGCCCAAGCTATACAACCGCGCTGATTTCAAGGAAAAGACCGGCGTCGGCCCGGACGGCGCGTCCGCCTCCGGCACGGATGCGGTCTCGGCCGTTATCCTGCGGGGGCTGGGCGGCAAGGCAAACGTCACCGACGTGGACTGCTGCGCCACCCGCCTGCGCGTCACGGTGGCGGACCCGGCCAGGGTCAGCGACGGCCTGCTGAAACAGAGCGGCGCTTCCGGCGTGGTCCACAAGGGCAACGGCATCCAGGTCATCTACGGGCCGCAGGTAGCGGTCATCAAGTCGAACCTGGTGGACTTTATGGAGACCCCGGCCGCCGACGCGCTGGACGCCGCGCCCGCTCCGGCGGCGGCCCCTGCCCCGGCCCCGGCGGCCAAGCCTGCCGCGCCTGCGCCAAAACTGCAGCCCGAAACGCTGGGCGCGCACCTGGCCGGCACCGTGGTGCCCATGGACCAGGTGCAGGACGAGGCCTTTGCCAGCTGCGCCCTGGGCGAGGGCGTCGCCATTGAGCCTTCCGAGGGCAAGCTGTACGCCCCGGCGGACGCGGTGGTGGACAATCTGTTCGACACCCGGCACGCCATCGGACTGGTGACCGGCACCGGCGCCGAGCTGCTGCTGCACATCGGCATCGACACCGTCAAGCTGAACGGGCAGTATTTCACCGCCCATGTCAAAGAGGGCCAGAAGGTGAAAAAAGGCGACCTGCTGATCAGCTTTGACCTGGACGCCATCCGGGCCGCCGGCTACCTGTGCACCACGCCGCTGATCGTCTGCAACACCGACGACTACGCCGCGGTCCGGCCGCTGGCCAGCGGCGCCGTCGCCCCCGGCCAGGACCTGCTGCGGGTGGAGTGACCGCCGTGCCCGGTACCTTAGCGTCCCCCCGCGGTTTTGCCGCCTGCGCGGCAAGGCCAAAGCTCCCTTGCGCATCCTTGTAGGTTTGTCAAACATCTTGTACAGCGAGAGATTCAAAGAAAGCAGCAAG
>ERZ1643246.388-NODE-388-length-57824-cov-54.452423_pt1 | contig 57824 bp, 99 predicted proteins | sample MGYA00579265_ERZ1643246 | MGnify/ENA primary metagenome ERZ1643246 (study PRJEB29033, sample SAMEA4952261) | chicken gut metagenome | biome: Broiler Chicken; feature: Gastrointestinal Tract; material: Caecum | place: Ireland | collected 2018 | study: Broiler... | reverse complement strand
TATTATATTATAACCAAAAACTAAACACTAAATTTGAGGGAAAAGTTGACAAAGATGGTAACAAAGTCTTAAGTGACGTAAATTTTACGAGTGCTTATGAAACAAAATTAAAAGGTTTAGAAAACTATACTTTACCAACTGCATCTGCAGAAACGTTAGGTGGTATTAAAGTAGGAGCTGGATTACAAATAAGTGAGCAAGGAACATTAAGTGCTACTGGTGGTGGAACTGCAGATTCTGTTGCATGGGAAAATGTTCAAGATAAACCAACAACAATTGCTGGGTATGGCATTTCTGATGCTTCAATATCAGGACAAAAAGTAACACTTGGTAGTAACTCTGTAACAGTTCCCACTAATAATAATCAATTAACAAATGGTGCAGGGTATCAAACTGCTAGTCAAGTCCAATCTGCCATAGCAGACGCTGTTGGAGATATAACTGGATTTGATTTTCAAATAGTAGACGAATTGCCGGGGACAGGTCAAAAGGGTGTTATTTATTTAATATCAAATTCTGGAACAGGGCAAAACATATATGACGAGTATATTTGGACTGGAACAGCATTTGAAAAAATTGGTACTACAGATGTTGATTTAAGTAATTATTGGAGTAAAACAGATTTGGTTGCTATACAAAATGGTGAAATAGATAGTATAATGGGTGCATAATCATGGAAGTATTGGATAAAAATGGTTTAGACTATTTCTGGGAAAAAGTTAAAGAATACATTAATAGTAATAATAATCCATATGAAATAGTACCAATAGGTGGTGTAATAGAATGGTATAGTAACACTATACCTGAAAATTATGTAGAATTAAACGGTCAAGCAATAAGCAGAACAGAATACTCTGCATTGTTTTCACTATTAGGAACTAGCTTTGGAAATGGTAATGGTTCGACAACATTTAACGTACCAACAAAAGATGGTAGAGTAGGTTTGGCGTTCTCTCAAAATGACGTTGATTTTAATACTATCGGTAAAACAGGTGGAGAATCATTTCATACATTAACGGTTGAAGAAATGCCATCTCATACACATAGTATACCTAGAACAGGTAGTGTTGGTAGTGCGGGATACAAATCTGTATATGGTAGTGCTAACACAGGAGATGGTATATCCACTAGATCTTCGGGTTCCGGAGTACCACATAACAACATGCAACCATATATTGTTTGTAAATATATAATGAGAGCTAAATAAGGAGTGATAATATGAGTAAAAAGACAAAGAATTGGTTAAAAGCCGCAGGGATTAGAGCGATTAAAACAATGGCTCAATCTGCTCTTGGTTTTATTGGGGCGTCTACGGTACTCAACGAAGTAAATTGGGTAATGGTTTTAAGTGGTAGTTTACTTGCTGGATTGTTAAGTATTTTAACAAGTATTGCGGGTTTGCCAGAAATTAAGGAGGATAAATAATATGGCTACATTAAAAGGGATTGATATATCGCATCATCAAAATGGGATTAACATTGCAAAACTTGATGTCGATTTTGTAATATCAAAAGCTACAGAAGGTGTAGGTTATACAGATGATTGTTGTGATAAATTTTACCAAGCCGCTAAAAAAGCTGGAAAAAAACTTGGTGTATATCATTATGCGAGACCAGATTTAGGTAACTCTGCTACTGCTGAAGCTGATTATTTTATAAAAGAAACCAAGGGTTACCATAAAGAATCTGTTCTAGTACTAGATTGGGAAGAAGGAGATTTAGGAAATGTTGCGTGGGCAAAAGCATGGTTAGACCGTGTATATGAAAAAACAGGTGTTAAACCAATGATTTATATGAGTGAAAGCCCTGCTAACAGTTATGATTGGTCAAGTGTTGCTAAAGCAGATTATGGTATTTGGGTTGCTAAATACGGTTCAAATAACGGTCAAGCTGGTAATAAACCAAGTGCAAAAAATTGGTCATTCATTGCAATGTGGCAATACACTTCTAAAGGGTCTTTAAGTGGTTATAATGGAAATTTAGATTTAAACATTTTTTATGGTGATAAAACTGCTTGGGATAAATACGCTGGAGGAAGTCCTAGTACTTTAACATCGTCAAGTTCTACAGAAAAATCTATTGATGAGTTAGCCCAAGAAGTTATTGCTGGTAAATACGGAAATGGAGATGCTAGAAAAAAAGCATTAGGTGATAAATATGATAAAGTACAAGCAAGAGTTAATGAAATTCTTGGTACTACATCAAGTACATCCAAACAATATTATACTGTTAAATCTGGTGATAACTTAACAAAAATAGCTAAACAATACGGAACTACTGTAAATCAACTTGTAGCTTGGAATAACATTAAAAACAAGAATTTAATTTATGCAGGTCAAAAATTAAGAGTAAAATAGATAAGGTGATTAAATGGACATTATTATTACAATCGGTGCATATATAACTGCGATTGGTACTATTATAGGTGCGATTAATAAATTACTTGATAAGAAACTTGAAAAAGTTTATAACACAATAGAAAATCATGAGAAAAAAAGAGATGACCGTGATAGGAAGAAGTTACGGTTTCAAATAGTATCGTTTGCTTCTTCTTTACATCAAGGTGAAATACGTACGAGAGATGAATACGAAGCAATGTTTGAACTCATAAATATTTATGAAAGTATAATAGAACAACGTAATTTGAAAAATAATTACTTTGAAGAAGAATTGAAATACATTCAAAAATGCTACGAATCCCTAGACAAAAGTTATAATAAGTGATAATATGTTGTATAGGGAGGAGAAATGAGATGATTAAAAAGGATTTAGACATGATTCTATACAGAACATTACTAACATATGGGATAATATTAATTTCAACATTCATCTTAAAATTGTTCGGTTTTTATTATTTTAATTTAGATATGAATAACGAAGTAGTATTAATGATAAATAATTTTGTATCGACGTATCATTTAGAATACATATGGTATGCAGTTACTTTATATATTAACACTTTTTGCATAATATCGATGACAACGAACATAGGCGATGATAAGATGAAAAAGGATATTCTGTTTATGTTACCGTTATTTTTGTTTATGCAATATCTGAAAAATACAATAAATATGCCTTGGTTATTTGTAATTGTTGATTTTGTATACTTATTTATTCTTTCTATGTTGTATATTAAATATAGAGGTAATAAAATAGGTAAGAATAACATAAGTAACTACTGGTTATTTATGATTATGTGTTTTGCATTCCAAATAATAAGTTTAGCAACTAGAAATATACCAGTCAAAAATCAGAATGCGTTTGAAAACGATTTTATTATCAACATAATCATTAATATCGATTATTTCGCATTGATGCTTATGACAAGAAAATTATATTTTATCAAGGGAGGTAAATCATTATGGGATTTGGTACATTCTTATTCTTTGGACCTACTGACTTCATTAAAAAGTTTGCCCACAAAATGGCAAGAAAGTTATCGTAAGGCAAAACCTAAAATAACAAATAAAGAAACGAAGTTAGAGTATCGTATCTACATAATTCTATTTTGGTTATACAATTTATTCACATTACTTGTTATATTGTTTATAGCAACGTTAAACCATACTTTTATAGAATGTATATTCATTGTTACTAGTTTTTGGATAAATAAAGCAGTATTTGGTAAAGCGTTCCATTTGAAGAAAGCATCTGTATGTTTTGTGGTAAGTAGTGTATCTTACTACGCATTAAATAGACTGACTTGGGATATTGGAATATCATTTATTGTACCAATATCTCTTGGTATTGCGTTATCATATATTACATCTAAGTTAATGTTTATGCAAGAACGTAAACAATTATATAGAGGTATAGAATTAGATGAATTTTATAACATCATAACAAAGGTTACATCTAATCACGAACATATAGAAATATGCAAAATGTTTTATGTAGACAAACAACCAGATGTTAAAATAGCATTCAGATATAATTACTCCGTGTCAAACATTAAGAAAATAAAACAAAAGATTAATAAACAAATAAGAGAATTGTAGTAATTCTCTTTTTTTATACTTTTGTATACTTTATAACTTATATACTTAAATCAGAAATGAGGTAATTTATATGATTGATAAAAGTACTTATATCCAAATGAAAAGGGATATAAAATGTGTTTGTCGTAAAGATTTATTAGACCTTTGCGATAAAATGGAACTAACACAACTTGAAAGAAACATGCTATTTAGATTTTATGATGGAGATATGGTACAAAGTATTTGTATGGATATGTGTATATCACCTACTACTTATACTAAATACATGAAAAGAATTCTATCAAAAATCTATTATTATAAAAACACCCATTGAGGGTGTTATTTTTATTTTGGAGGCAGTTGAGGGATTTGAACCCACGATATTGGTTTTGCAGACCAACTCCTTAACCACTTGGATAAACTGCCATCAAGGGAATTAATTTCCCTTTCATTATATTATAATCTATTTTACAATCCAAGCATTTTCTACTATTCTATCACGAGGGTCAAAGCTATCGTATATTATCCCATATCTTGAACAAGTTATATGTCCGTTCATGGTAATGAGTAATATATTATCAGGATAATCTTCTGCAACTTCTCCTACAGTTTCTGCAAGATATGGTACTTCTTTATATTTTGTATTCAAATATCTTATGATAAAATCTTTATCATCCATCATTGTACCTTCAAATTGTGCAATGTCGCTAAGATGTTCGTATACTTCATCCCAACTTTTTCCTGTCGCAACAGAAATACTGCGTACGGTACAATCGTTCTCGAAAAGACCTCTAGCATTATTATTATAATACTTATACATTACATTTCACTTATTTCTCTTGCGTATTTTTTAACTAATTCCATCTCTTCTTGTGAACTAGCATCTTCTTTTAACATATCGAAGAAACATACTACACTTTCAAGCATGTATTTTAAACTTTTCATCGCATCATCTTTTGCACCATAATCACCACGATCATAATGTTCTTTACCATCTAAATACATTTGATAGTTGTCATACATGTCGTCCATGTGTTTCTCACCACGATATTTTCTGTCTCTTCCTCTTTCCATATAACGTCCTCGACTATCTCTACGTCTACGTCCATAAGAATTATCATAATCACGTCTACCGTAATCATCCATCATATCATAGTCTCCGTACATTCCTCTACCAGAATTTCTATATCTCATGTTATCCTCCTTTTCTTTCCAATAATGTTCATTTTCAATATCCTTATGGATATCAATAACTTTGTATAAGAAATCAACATTTTCACCTTTAATACCTTCATTTAAGATATCTTCGATTATTTTTTCCGTTTCTTCCTTAACTTTATTATGTATATCTTTCTTTTCTTCTTCTTTTTCTTCCATAGTCAATCACCTATGCTTTCTTGATTATTGAGAAGTTTGCATTTTGGATTACTGGTACTTCTGTAACAGTTGTTGTTCCTGGTGTAGCATCTCCTGTTAGGATACTAGGTACTGCCTGTACTGTTAATGTAGCATCCCCTCTGCAACAAATCTTAATCAATTTGTCGAAAGATACGTTTACATAATCCCCAGTTGTAGTAATTTGTGCAATTACTGTTGTACCAGGAATTAATACACCATCTTGATATAATCCTAAAGCTACAGACCCGGCTACAGAAGAAGTAACATTTGCGTTAAAAGACACTTCATATAATCCACCACATAACATTTTATAGATTGGTGAACCTTCACTATGCTGTAACCAACCTCCACAATTACAATTAGCACTTCTTGTTCTCACATCATCAACAGTAAATGTAACTGGTGCTGAATTACTAGTTAAAGTTGTGATAGGTTCTAAAACACTTTGTATCATTAAAAAATCATTCCTTTCATAAAAAATAAAGAGATGGCTCTTGCCATCTCAAATTGGTCGCTTTCGACCAAATTAGCAAGTTCCTGTAATCAGGCTAGTCTGTTAGACCTCTTACTTTTAATAGTTTCCACATCCACAATTGTTACCACATCCGTATCCGAATCCAGTTACTCCATAATTGTAGCAACAACTTGGGTTTGGAACGATATATGCTGGTTCTGGACATGGTTTTAATTGGTTAATCAAATAAGTGTTTTGAGCTTCTTGACTAGCCTTCAAACGTAACGCATTAATCTCGTTTTGTTGAGCAGCAATTTGTGCGTTCTTATCTTCAATTCTGTTGGCAACAATTTCATCGTGTAAAGCACGATAGTTGGCATTTTGATTGTCGATAATATCTCTTGTGTTGTTACATAGAGTTTGTTGAATATTATTAGTATTCATAGCCATATTGTAGTTAATACCATCAATACCTCTTTGAGTAGTGCAGCAACCATCGGCTATTTGTTGTCTTAAATCACAGCAACAATTTGCTAATTGACTAGCCAAAGCCTGTGTTCCTAAACGAGTTTCATATCCATTAGTTGTGATTGCTTGATTAATACCACTAAATCCCTGACATAATGTTTGTTGTGTAGCTGCGAAACCATTTGTCATAGTATTGTTTAGTGCAAACGTAGAATCACAGATACCATTAGAAATAGTGTCTAATTTTCTATCAATTTGTGCGAAATCACTAGCCAATACATAGTTGTCTGCAGCACCTCCAGAGTTTCCTCCAAAGCTGCCATAGCCATTTCTTCCCCATCCAAAGATTAGGAATAGTATAATCCCAATTTGTTATCCTAAAGGCTTTTTATCCTCTAGTTCTATCACTTCATTTCGTGATAGGTCGGCATATCTTTTCAAGTGCTTTTCTTTTTTTTTAATATATTGATTAGAGGCTAACCCGTTAGCAACCATATGATCTCTATTTTCTTGATTTGTTGCCCATTCTAAATTTTCAATTCTGTTATCAGTCTTTATACAATTTTTATGATTAACTTGTGGTTTGTTTTCGGGGTTTGGAATATATTTTTCCGCAACCAATCGATGGACAAATTTTAATTTTCCTCCAATACTGACACGCAAATACCCTTTGCTGTTTGGTTGAGGTTTTACAACATGTCCATTATGTTTATTAATTACTTCACCATCCTCTGTTATTTCATAGTCATTAATTGTATATTTTTTGTATCCTCTCATATTATCACCCACTTATATTATAATGCGTGTTGGATAATATTTCAAGCACTTGTCGAGGTCTCTTGGGTGCATTATATCTTTTCAGCACCTATGCTCTGCCCCTGACCATACTTTGTATAGTCTTCGGTTCGGATTAGCATTTCAGCCTTCCCGCTTAATACCTCGATTTACCCTTGGCAGATTTCTACCAAGCACCATTGTCGCCCCAATCATCGTTGTTGCGTCCATTGCTTGTATTACCAGATAATACTGCTACATCGGCTGGACTTAACATACCTTCGTTCATTGTTTTCCCTCCTTATAAGTTTATTTATATCAAACTACCTAGGTTAGTTGATACCTATTTAAAATTACTCATAAATTCAGAAAATTCTTTATCAAAATCTTTACCTCGTTCTTTACATATATTCCTAGCAAAATTTTCCACCCCTTTTGAATCCCCTGATTGAGCCATTTTTATTAAATTATTAAATATAGGATTAGGAGTATTACTTAATAACTGTTGTGTTATTTGTTGTGGTGTTTCATTCTTTCCTATCAATAATTTAATATTTTCAATTGGATTACTCATATTAATCCTCCTTATCACTTAATTCAACATTTATCTTTTTTATCTGTTTGTTTATTGATTTCAACTCATCTTTAAATGACTTAATATCATTACTAAAATCTAAATCTTTTAATTTTTTATCTAAATCTTCAACCGTTACATAAATAGGTGTTGTAGCATCATTATCCTCTATAACAGGTCTATATACAGTTGTTTTACTAGTACCATCACCCTGTAATCTTTTTGTAACAATCGCACTACCATCTGTTAATGGAAAATAACTTATAGTACCATCTAAAGGTATATCCATAGCTTTTACAACATCAATACTATCTACTGATTTACCAAGCAATACTTGTTGTGTGTTATTTGTTTGTGATGGTATATATGGTTGTGTATTTATCGGTTGTATTGGTTCTGTTGGTTGAAATCTTTGTGGTTGATTATAATAAGGATTATAATTATTGTTAAACATAATCTTCCCTCCCAAAAAATAAAAAGTGTTCCCCTTTATCAAAAAATACGATAAATTAGGAAACACCTCCGAATAAGATAAGGTAAACAGAAAACTAAATTATTCGTTTTCTAACTATATTATATAGCAATTCCTTATGATAAAAACCAAGTATTTATTAAGTAAAAATAAACTAAAAAAAAAGCCATAAGGCTTTTAATCTAAATCGTCAAAGTCATCATCAGCTATCATGTTTCTTGGTGATAAGTCGGTATCTGTATAATCATCAATTCGTTTAATAATTTTATTAATGTTAGCAAATACTGGCACTTCCCCATTGTCATTTGGTTTTGTTCCATCTCTATGCACTACTTCACATAATAACTTTTTACCAATTAATTTTCCAACATCTTTTGTTTCAAACTCTTCTTCATCAGATGATAAGTTTAAAGCAGTTGAGATAAAAATAGCCATTACCCACTTACTTTTATCATTTGTCATATCATATCTAGTATTAATTAATCCACCTTCTGAATCTTCAAAAGTTACTCGTAATTCTTTAGGTACACCAGCAGGTCTAAACTCTGCATTTTTAACAGTTAATATCCTTTGACCTTCTGGAACTATTTTGTAATTATTTTTTAAGTTTAATTTAATCTTCATTATTCATCTTCTCCTTCTTTGTTTTCTAATAATTTATATGTTATTGTTTGTTTTAAATATTGTTCGTATGCTTTTGGATGTTCTTTCTTAAACTTCTTATCATCAAATTTATTACTAATTGATCCTGTAAGTTTATATTGTCTGTAAGATATTTTTGTTTCACCATCTGAAAGCATATCCATCATTTTTTCTTTTATACCATTTTTTAATGTTTTTAATTCTTTTTGTTTTTTGTCTAATTCATTCTTGTCAATAATATCGTTTATTTCATCTTCCAATAGTTTAGCACTGATACAAAGATTATCTAAATCGTTATCATTTTGCGGTTTACTTGTTCTGATAATATCTAAGTATTCCTTATCCTTTTTTTCATCAAATTCTGGCGATATACCCGTTTCAACATAAGTCTCCCACCAGTTTTCGCAATATTCTATCACTTCTTGAAAAGTGATTAATTTTCCTTTCACCTCAATAAGAATATCTTTCAATTTTTTAACAACAATCTTTGTATTTTTATCAGTTGGTTTAAAATTTTCAGGATGATTATAATCTTCATCTTGTAAAAATGCTACGATAAACACAATCCTATCAATACCTTTCAAATAACAATATTCTGCTCCTTGTAGTAAATAGGATATTGGAACGTTATTATTTTCCCATTCTTGTGGCTTTGAACTTGTTTTACACTCAATAATAGCCGTTAATGTTTTCATGTCATCTTCTGTACATACTGCATCCATAACACCACCAAAAATATTGCTATCATTTTTGAAATTATTATAACGATAATCATCGAAATTATTACCATAATATTCTTCAATACTCATTGCATTAGGAAACTTTTCTCTAGCTATATCTATCAACATAGGTTCTATTGTTTTTCCAGCAATGGTATATTTATTATCTTCAAATGGTAATTTTACCAATTTTGTGATTTCGCACCATGATCCGAATGGTGATTGATATTGATTTAAACCCAAGACACTAGCCATGCGGTGTCCGGTTATACGCAAACGTTGTTTTGGTTCATCGATAACAATATATTTACCAGTTGTACCATAACTCCATTCTTTAGCCATTCTGCACCTTCTTTAATTTCTGTTTAACTTTCAAATCAATTTCAAGAATATCTGCTGATGATAATGTTCCACTCATAAGTTTATTTAATGTTGGCGTTCCGTATGTGTCATCACCAGTTAAATCTCTGATTTTCATAATGTTTTCGCAGACAGCTTTAACATCTTCATCATCACTTTCTTCGTGTTGTTCCTGAGATACTACCTCTTTTTTGATTTCTTCCTTTTTACTTTCTGGAATATAAACAGGTACTTTTGGTTTTGATTGTTCTTCTGGTGTATCATCTAACTCTTCTTCTTTCATTTCTTTTGGTGTGAAGTTTTTATAAAACCAGTTTCTGAAAGCAATTGAACTAGCACTAGTAACCGCTTTATCAATGGTATCGCTACCTTGTGCAATCATTGTATATACTTTTTCTTTGCCAGTATCGATATCTGTTAAGATTGCTTTTGTTTCAACTGTAGCTACATGCTTTGGTGAACTACCACTAGGTTTAACTAGTTCCTTGTCAAATGCTATAACGTTTGTTACATTGAAAGTAAAATCTAACCCTACTTCTATCGCACAATCTTGAACTGCATTATAAAACTGATCTATGCTATAATAATCTTTACCACCTAAATTGTTAGGCATTACTTCATCATATGTAAACTTACGTTCTCTAATTTTTTTTCTAAATTCATTTATTTTATGTAATAATGATATATTACATAGTGTTTCATCATTTAATTCTTCTTTCGTTATTGGTTTTTGTTCTTTTAATTTTTCCATTAATTGTTCATTTTGTTCTACACTTTTCTGTAATTTTTCTTCTAATTCTTGCTTTGTTGCCATTTTATCTACCTCATTTCTTTTTTCATATTCTTTTATTATTTTTATTAATTCTGATTTTTTTGTTTTCTTATCTATTTCCAAGCCATAATCTTTGGCTTTGTTAAGTAGTTCATCTTTTTTGTAATCTTCAATTCTCTTTATTCCAAGAAAATCATTTACCCTTTGCTTTGCTAAATCTATATACCATTCTTTGTTTATATCATTTATTGTACATTCATTAGCATTGTCGATAATGGGATTTGGAGGACAATCTGCTAGAGAATCTCTACGTCCATCTGACTTTATTTTTACCACTATACCACTAGGTTTTTTACCAGCATATATACGATTGTTTCTTTGTAGTTCTATGTCTCCGTTTTCGGATTCTTGTACACATTTTTCATAAGTACTACCTAAATGAGATATCATTTGAAATCTAAATATATCATTGCATTCGTTTATAGTTTTATCAACAGGTATATCTAGCAATAGTTTCTTTAAAACTGCTTCTCCAACGATTGTTAAACTATTAGTTTTTACATCATCTTCAAATATAGTATTCCATTCTCTTTCTTTTTTATCCCAAATCATTTTTAAATTTTTTTCAATACTATTGAATTGAAATCTACCACCTTTATAATTTATTGCATAATCATTTTCTCCAGTCTGTACCAATTCACAATAATTATTAACATTAGCCATTATAATACGAATAATATTATCTTCTTCCATTTCTAGACCTGTTAATTTTTCTAAATTATGAATTATATCATCAGTTGCTTTCTTATATCTTTCATCAACCTCGAACATCACGGCATCAGTATTGACACTAACTACTTCTACAGTAGGTACTTTTTCTAAATCATAAATAAGTTGCAACATTATTAACTGTCCTGTAGTACAAATACTAAATCCTTGTAAATTATCATACAATTTATTAAATTTTGCCCTTAATGCTCCTGTATATGCGTTTAAAGGTAGTTTTAATCCAATATTTAAATCTTTGTTAGTTAATTGCATTGGCTTTAAAAAATCATCACTCAAAAGACCTTTCTTAGCTTTCATACGGGTTGCTAATACTTCTACATAACCATTTTTACTACTTTGACTTCTACTAGAGTAACCAAACAATCTAACTAAGTTTGGATATAAACTTGTAAAGTCCCAGTTACAAAGTAGTTTTTTGGATGTACGTCTATCATAATAGTATGTACCAGTCTTTTTAAAACCATGCCCTCCACCTACACCTAGTTGAAATAATATATCTTTAAACTCCAAATTAGGAGCTGGAGGATTATAATTTAAATCGTTATGTTTTATTATATCATCGAAATAATCAATAGCTTCCTTAGGTATTTTATTTTTATCAATACATTCAGGATAAACATATTTGAAATTGTCATCATATTTTTTCTTTGCTGACCCTAACAATATAGCTGTTAAATTAGCATTAGTTTGAGATAACGCAAAAGTTGGTTCTATATTGCCAAACTTAGCAATAATAAACTTAGATTTATACTTTGTTTTTAATTTATCAAACAATGGAAAAAGTGCTTTTACATCACAAGTACAATAATAAAGTACTTCTTCATATTGTTCTTTCGTCCACTTTGTTGATAAATCAAAAGGTACTGTTGTTTCGGTAATATCAAGTCTAAGATTACCTTCGATTTCTTTTAATGATTTTCTAGGTACTATTTCATTGAACAAATCCCACATGATTGGTAACTCAACATATCCACAATCAATATCCCAACCATTACCACCATTGATAATATAATCATTGACATCTTTCAATTCTTCTGGAGTATAACCAGCTAACCAACATTTTAGAATATATTTATCATAATTGTTACAGTTATATCCTAAAAGAATAGGATCATATTCATCTAAAAAATCTTGAATATCGTTCGGTAAAGAGTTATGAAACACAACTCGTTTACCTGTTCGATAATTGATAAATACGAATAAACTATCGTGAGCAAATATCTCTGCATCAAATCCCCAAAGTCTATCTAACAATTCATCAAAAGTCATTCTTCATCCTTTTTATCATTAATGTTTTTTACAAAATTATCAACATATTTGTTTAACAACTCTTCCTGTTTCTTTTTCTGCTTTCTTGAAAGATATACACCAAGAATAATAAATAAAATTATACAAGAAATAAATCCTAGAATAAACCATGCTACACTACTTGGTATCATCACGTACATTTTCATTCTCCTTTTTAATATAGGTTCTACCTTTGATAAGACCTACACGTTTTTTTCTATCATCAATAGGTTCTTTGCTAAACCAAAACATTTTTTCTTGTTTAGCACGTTGTTTATAGTATGCTTGTTTTTCTCTAAAATCTTTAAACTTTGGTTCTTGTTCCATATTATAACTCCTTTATTCTATTTATTTTTCTTTTTTCTATCTAATATAAGTACACATATTGCTAAAATAATAATAGCCACGCCTAATATAAAATCTGTCATTTTATAACATCCCATCCTTCTCTTTTATATATTTTCATTCTATTCTTATAAGCATTGTATAAGACACCTACGTCATCATAGAAATCATATACATTAGCAAACTTCTTATCTTTGTAAGGTCTTTGGCATCTACCAATACTTTGAATAACCAATCGTTCGTCCTTTATTGGACTAGCCATTACTATATTCTCTAACATAGGAACATCAAATCCCTCCGCAATCAATGAATAAGTTGCTAATAAATACTTATATTTACCACTTCTAAAATCTTCTACAATCTTTTCTCTATCTTTTTTCTTCATCTTACTGTCTATCATAATAGAGTAAGGTAACTTAGATTGTAAGTATTTTAATTGATTTACTCTTTCAGAAACAATAATCGTATAACCTTGTAATCTATTACAAACATCTAATATCAGTTTATTCCTATCATAATCGTCTGTTAAGACACTTATTAGTTTCGTATACATAATTCGTTTACTTCTATCAAAACATTCCTCAGATGGCTTAAAATTAGTATTTTTCATATACACTCTACCTGGTACTTGAAACTTTTCTAAAGGAACATGAATAATATCTTTTTGTTCATAATATCCTACCAGTTCGTTTCCTTCTTTTTTTAACTCATAAATGACATCACCAAGTATTTTCTCTGTTGTTTTTTCTAATCCGTCTCCTCTATGTAATGTCGCAGTGAGACCTATCTTATATCTAGCAGTAAAATAATTAATACATTTTTCAAACATTGTTACCGATTCCGCGTTTGTTGCTAAGTGATGACATTCGTCAACCACAATCATACCAAACTCATCTTGTTTTATTTCTCTATTATCAATAACATTAACTAAAGTCTGAACAGTAGAAAATACTATATCTCCAGATGAATCACATTTTCCTTCTGTTATTGTACTAGTTGTACATACTAAGTTATCTTCACATCTTTGTTTAGCTTGGTTGAGTAATTCTTTAGTATGTGTTAAGAACAATGTATGCTGTCCTAAATAACTAGCACATTGTAACGCTATCTGGGTTTTCCCAGTTCCTGCTGGTAACAAAAATATACCATTGACGTGTTTCTTCAATGCTTTCGTACAAGGTTCTTGATAACTTCTTAGTGTTATATTACTTTTAATAATTCTTGGTACTTTTACTGTATAATCACGGTAGTATTCCACCTCTGGGTACATTCTAAATAAATCTTTAAAACAACCAAGAGGTAGATAAACATTACCATCATATAATTCGTACAATTTTATTGTTATCGGTGTCTTGTAAATTGAAAATCCCATTCGTTGTTTTTTAATGTAATCTGGATTAGAATATACTAATTGTTTCTTACAATAATCTAATATTTCTTTTGTCGGTTCTCTTATTTCAATTATGTTTGATATAATAATCAACATATTACACCATCATTTTATTTGTTTTTTTGTCAATAATACCATATCTACTTAATACTTCAATTTGATATGTTAAATCATCTGATAATGATAGTTGAGCATCTACTTCATTAATAAGTTTTTCCAAATTACCTAATTCTGTATCTAAATCCTTTTCATATTTATTCCCAATTTCCCCTTTAATCTTTTCAGATAATATATATTTATAACAATTGCTATCGCATACAGTGACTAAATAATCATTATCAAAATTTTCCTGTGAATTAAATAATGTTTCTAGGTTATCTTCAAAAGTCTTAACTAAGTCTTTATATTTTTCAATCATTCCAATTTCGTTATACTCGTTATCTATTTTCTCATAATATTTATTATTAATTTCCTTTCTTTTTCTCTCCCCATATAATTTTAATACTTTATTCATATCTTCTTCCTCTCTTTCTTTTATTTCTTCTGTAATAATATCAAAATCTAAATAGCTATCTGGTGTTTCATAACAACAAGGTGGTTCTATAGGTTCTCCACCATAGCATGCGATACCGTGACAATTATCTTGGTATTTACAATATGGACAGTGCTCTTCTCCTTTTGAAATAATATAATCTATTAAATCATCAACATAGTTATCCAATATCATCACCTCTATTCGCACATAAACAGTCTTTCTTTAAATCAAGATAACCTTTCTTTTCAAATACCTCTCTACTTCTAACCCATGTCGTCCAATAAACTCCTAGTTTATCTGACTTTATCATGATGTAAACATTATTATTAGTTGAGTTCACAAAGTTATCCAATTCATCTCTTTTTTTATATATTCCTGAGCTTTTGTAATAAAGTTTTTCATTCTTAGTATGTTTTGCTTCTATAAACATACAAGTACCGTTTTTAGCAATCAATATATCACAAATTGTACCGTTAAACTCTGTTGGAAACTTATAGGAAAAATATCCCCTTTTATTATAATAATCGAGCAACATTTCTTCCCATTCTTTCCCTACAGAATATTGTTTTAACCCCATATTTTAACACAACCTAACGACCTTATTTTTTTACTATATCTACATTTAGTAAGAAATTTTCTTTTATCATAATCATTGTCAAACATCTTTGTGAATATTTCACCAGTTTTTAAGTTTCTAAAATATCCTCTCCACATCTTATTTTTTCCTTTCTTCTAATACTTTTTTATTATAATCTTCCATCACCTCATAAGGTATACCCAAATTTTTATTAATTCTTCCCATTGTCTTATCTCTTAATGGTCTAAATGGTCTATTTAGATTGAAGAAATCAATAAATGTTCCTGGACATACTTCACATATTCTTGCTAATTCTCTAACAGAATATCCATTTTCCCTTTTGATATTAACCATCATTCTATAAAAATCTGTATTCATAATAACCTCCTTTATACAAATAAATATATCATATTATCATTAAATAGTCAATACATTAATAGTTTTTGACAATATTACAAACATACGATATACTTTTTATGTGTTAGATTTTACAATCTACACAATTATCTCATTTCAAGGTTCGTTTTTACGAGCCTTTTTTTTATTCACTTAACTTTATGAATAAACATCGTCCTCTGTCTTTAGTGAATGCTTTATTGACTTTATATTTCACAGTTTTTTCTGATAATGGTTTATCAAAAACGTTTTCATTAAAATTATTTGCTAACAGAAGTATTTCATCGTAATCAAGTCTTGTTTTGAAATATAAATCGTTTATATATTCAAATAATTGATTATCTCTATCACCAACGTCTACGTGCGTTGGTTTTTTATATGGTTCATTACTTTTTTCTGTTTTTAGATTCGCATTGTTTATGATAAATTGTTTTAATTCATTAGGCATGAATGATATATTGGAATGATATATAATTTTGTATAAGTTATCATCGATAGCACTTGGTTCAACAACAATGTATCCATCAGTACGAATATCAATTCCTGGGTATTTATCAAATACATTTGATCCATTTGATATATTTTTGAGTTCATTATCACTACGATATATTATATGTAATCCACTACTAGGTGTTTTTTGTATAATTGTGTTACAATAATCAAATAAATCTAGTTCAAATGGACAATCTTTAGATATTTTATTAACTATTCTATCAAAATTATGAATACCATTTTTGTTTTCATCATGAACATCTAAATCTAAAACAAACAAATTATTTGGTGTACAAGGTAAACCCCAATTACAATCAGGACAACTATTATACCAATAAAGAACTTGGAAATAATCACAAGAGCAATCATTTTGCCAATTTTCTATCAAAGGTTTTTTACCATTTTTTTCAACAGGAAATATTTTCAAACCCTTATCAATATAATTTTCTTTAATAAATACCCATCTACTCATTACTTATCACCTTTTTTATATTTCCTTGTTTTTATTCCGTATTTCTTTTTTAATAAAGATATATATTGTGAAGTTACACCATACATTTTAGCAATGTCTACTGATTTATTACCATCTTTAAGTAATTTTTCCAACTCATCTTTAGATACTTTTACATTTCTATGTTTTATTTTATTTGTTTCCTTATTTTTATCATCCGAAGTATTATCAACATAATTTATAAAATTTTTCACTTCATCATCTGTTAAAACACGATAATTATATTTATTACCTAAATTATTTAATTTGTTTTGTACTTCTCGATATAAATTTTGTCTACCACTTTTATATTGTAATTTTTGTCTATTATTATTATAATACTTAGTAACTTCATAAAAGTTTTTATTATTACGTCTAGTTAATCTTGCTTTAGCATAATAATTTATCATGTTTATTTTAGCATCATTACTCATATTATCAGCATTTTCTTCTATCAAATGTTTATAATCTTCGAGTAATGTATCTGTGTTTGATTGGTCAGATGGATTATTACCAATCATTTCATCAATATCATCTAATAAATTTAATACTTGTTGTAATTTAGCTAGAAAAATTGTTAATTTGTCATTCATTATCTCATTTCTCCTCCTTTCTGTATCAAATATAACATATTATAAAATAATTGTCAATGATTTTTAAATATCTTCCAAATTACTTTGTGCGTCATAGAAATAATCAATATATTCATCAGAAGAATTATCTTGCATCATATCAACATATTCTTTTATCATAGCTAATTTATCCTGATATTCTGTATCTGATAAATGTTTTTTAATATCACATTCTAATGATTCATTGTTTGTAGATTTAGCCCATATTAACCATAAATCTGTAGATAATTTATATTGCATAGCATCTATATAATTTTGTATATGGACATAACCTTTATAATTGTCATCTACAAATTTATCAACATATGCATCACGAATCTCGGATAATGTAATATCATTTTCATCTAGGAAATCATTAGCCATATCTCGCAATATTTCTTTTTCTTCCTCTGTTTCATTAATTAATTCATAATATTCTTGACTATTCCTAATAAGAGTGTTTTCATAGGTTGTTATAAGTTGATTGATAGCACCGTTTATTTGACGTTTCAAAACATTTAAATTAGGATGGTCAATATCATAATCGACATATTCATAATCTTTGAAACCACCATTATCCAAATTTATTCTAAACGTTATTTTTACTGTAGAATAAACTGATATACTACTAATTTGCAAAGTAAATCTAAAGTTTTTATATAAAAACAACGTCCATACTTTTTCCCACATTTTTGGTGACAAATAGTTTCTTATGATGAAACTATAATCAACTTCATATTTTTTAATAACAATTCCATTTTCCATTTTATCTATCCTCTACTTTCTCTACTAAATCTGCTTTGATTAAATCTTGAATATATTCATCAACATCGTATCTAAAATATTCATCGCCATCCATTCCATAATCTTGTATACACATTAGACAAATACTTCTATCATATTGCGAAATAACAATACACACTTCGTCCGTTTTTCTTTCAACAGAGCGATTATAGGTATCATCAAGAACATCATACTGAAACCAAAACTTCTCTAGCTCTTTTAAATCTATGTTATCCTTTATCTTTAGCATCTTCTTACTCACTTTCATATATGTTCCCTATTACTTCAAACATAGTTGGTATTCTATGAAAATAATCGTTCATATCTAATGCATCATCAGGATATTCTAATTTTTGTAATATATATTTAGTGTTTTCAAATTTCACTATAAACTTAAAATTAACGGCTGTATTATTCAAAACATCTCCCTCATAAATTTCTACACCATTTTTATCATATAACCCTGTAAATTGTCCTATTGTTTCTGGTATTACTGCATAAAAAGTATCCCCGTAGTCGTTTGTTATGTAATACTTTTTTTTGTCTTTAAGCAAACTACCATGAATCCACTTATTATCAAATGATTGTTTACCTCTAAATTTTATCTCTCTATTCATATTTAATATCCTCCCAAGTTTTTAACAACTTTTTTCTTAATGTGAATGTATCGTCATTTAAGTTGGTAAGGATAACAGCCATAAACTTGCATTTATGTACATCATCTAACTCATGATTGTATATTTTAGTATCTCTAATTAGTGAGTACATACATAATTCTAATAATCTATTTTTAATTTGAATTAAGTCTTCTACTTCTTCCAATGCTCTATTATTCATCTTTACCTCCTATTATTTCTTTATATTTTGATAAAATATCTTTATATATCATTTTTTCTGCTAAATTAAATTTCATACCATGAACATAAACATCGCATATATCACTATTCTTTATTTCACTTTTCAAATACTCTATAAACTCTTTTTGTTGACTTAATTTATTATCAATGCTCTTCTGCCTCATATCTAATTCATACTTAGTAAAAAATAACTTACTATCAATTATTTGATATTCTTCTTCTAATTTTTTAATCTCTCTTTCTTTTTCCATTAGCAAATTAATAAATTGAACTCTGCCACAATCTTTAGTCTTTTCGTAAAGTTCATCAAATAGTAATTCATTATCGTCTAACATTTACTCCACCTCTTTCTTAACAAGATTTAATTGTATTAAATCAAAAAGTACACATGCACCATCTCCAGTCCAATCTATAGGAATAAATATTCTTTTAGAATTAACACCAACATATAAAGAGTCTTTTTTATACCTTAATGGAGTATCTTTTTTAAAGCCTAATCGTTCTAAAGTATCAAAATCTCCTATGTATATTAATTTCATTTATTATTCCTCCATCTTAATTTCTGTTTCAAACTCTAATTCATCTTTTGTTAAAAATATATGACAAGAGAACATATTTTCATTTGACAACATCCTTCTTAACTCCTTTTCATCACAGTACATAAATTTATAATCGTCATACATACTTGTTCGATAAACAAGTGCATACCTTTTATAATACTCAGAATTTGACTTAATTAATTTTTTTAAAATCTTTAACATTTATTTCCACCCCCTTTTAAAGTGTCTAATAAACTTACACATATAGAATAGGCATCACAATTATTATTTAAAATATCTGCATACATACCTAACTGACTTATTGCTTTATCAATTACTTCTTTTTGTTCTTCATTTTCATTTAACAAACGCTCTATATCTTGACAATGTTCTATACAGAATTTATCAAAATCACTCATATCACACTTGCCACTTTTATATTCAGTATATATCTCATCATTTTCTATATATTCTCTTAATCTTTCTTTATAGTTCATCTAACCACCTCAATTCTTTACATTGTTGATTTATTGCTTGTAATTCTTTCATTGTAAATGGTTGGTTGAAATTTCCTTCGCTACCTATATAGAATTCTTTCTTGTCAAAGAAAAATTGAATATACTTACTGCTCTTTCCACTTCTACTATTTTTTTCATAAGTAATCATAACACTTGATTTAAAGTATTCTCTCCAGCCTAATTCTTCAAACATCTCTCTTGCACTTTTATTCATATTATCTATTCTCCTTTATCTATATCTAAAATTTCTAATAGTTCTTTTCCCCAAATCGTATCTTTAAAGCGACCACCTGCAAGTTGTGTATCAATTATTACTAAGAAATTTATATAATCATAAACATCTTTTCTTGCTTTTTCGCTTGCTTCTAACTTTTCTTTTAGTTGTTGGTTTTCTTTAATCAAAGGTTTTATAAAGTCGTGCATAAATTCGTTCATATCTATTTCTTTTATTTCTGGGTGTTTGTATACCAAACTCTCACTCATAAAACCTAAAATTTCCCCATTATCTAAAAAGCAATGTAAACTCATGTTACTATCACAAGGTCTTTGACAAAAACAGTAATCACTTCCCTCGGGATTATTTTCATATTTATAAAATTTATATTTTTTATCTTTCATTACTTATCACTCTTTTCTAAATCTTTTCTTAATTTATAATTAGTTCTTAATTCGTCTATACACATTAAGATAAATGTAATACCTATTATACCTAACAGGATACAACCTACAATTTCTATCATATTTCTACCCCTTTTCTATTTTAGATAATATTTTACTTACTTCATTATAAATATCTTCACTAACAAGTCTTGTTCTTCCTAGACTGTCTTCATAAATATGACTACACTCTCTTGCTAGTCTGTCCTGTTCTTCTTTTAAAAACTCTATTAGTTCTTGCTTTTCTGTCTGTGTTTCTTCATATTTATCAAGCAATTCCTTAACTGTGCTAAATCCATAAGCACCTATCATTTTATAAATTAAATGCAGTTCTTCATCTCTCATTTGTTTCACTTCCTATTATTTCTTTATAATTTAGTAAAATTTCTTTAAGTAACCTATTTTTGTTTTGCAAATATGGTATTCTACAAGAATTGGTATCGCATAACATTTCTATTGTCGTTTCTGTTTCTTTTATTTCTTTTTCTAAATACTCTATAAACTCTTTTTGTTGAGCATTTATTTGATGGCTATTTGATAGTTGTTCTTGCAAGTTTTCTTTTTCTTCAACTAAATCATTGTATTGTTCTTTTCCTACTTCAAGTTGTTTCTTTAATTCTTGATTTTCTTCTATTAACCCTTTTATTTCTTCAATTAATAATGTTTCGTTTTTCCTTATTTCTTCTATTGTTCTATTATCCATTTATTCCACCTCTTTTAATATCTCTAATAGTTCGTGTTTGTTGGTTGTAATAGTTCCGTCAGTTACTGTGATTGCATGTTGTTCTATATATTTTATCGCTTTATCTATTACTTCTTTGTACTTCTTATTTTCTTTTTCTAATTCCTCATATGTTTTATCAACTATTTTAGGAAATGATCTATGCATAAGACACATAATACTGTTGTATTCACAAAATCTACTACATTTTGAAACATAATCACAATATTTACATTTTTCACTCATTTATTTCACCTCCTTATCTATTTCTTTTAGCCATCTGTCTAATTTTTCATTAGCTTCTTTGATTAAATCGTTTAACCAAATTCTTCTTATTTTATCTATTGGTAAAAAGTCAGTAATGTAATCGTCTACAACTGTAGAATAAATAGCATATAGTTCTTTACCTTTCTTTTTGTGAAGTTCTCTAGCCATAATTACTTAACCTCGTACTCATTAATGTTTTTATACATGCTAAATAGTTCGAATCTGTATCCAGTTGTTGTTATTTTATATTTCTTTCCAATTTTCAAATTAGCATATATATCAGAACTATTGAATTTTCCTTTGAATAACAAATCAGTAATTTCATATACTTCATTTCCACATTGAACTAAATATTTATCACTTGACTTGCCACCTCTTTTTACCCATTTATCTTGTACAGTACATACATGTGTTTCTTCGTTTTGGTAACCTAATGTCATAAAATATACTACTCCAATAATTATTCCTAAGGTTATTATCACCCAAATAGCACAACCTAACTTTTCTCTAATCATTTTTAATCACCTCACAATACTCACTATTTCTAAACTGTTCTACTGGACTATTTTTGCATTCGTTAATTACAATTTTATCCAAACTAGACATAATAATCATAAGAATTAAAATTATTACAAGTAAACATGCAACGATAAACGATAAACTAATATCAATATCTTTCATTTCTTCCTCCTCAATATCCATAATTTTATTTTTAATAATAACATCTTAAAATATTCTTTATTAACACCTGCAACAATTATCTTACGTTCTAAGTAGGTTTCTTCATCCAACATCACCACCTCCAGTTTTTACCCTTCCACAATCTTAACTTTTTATACATATCATATCTGAACTTTGCCTTGTCATCTAACGTTTCTTCACACCTCAGACATGTACCATAAAATTTAACCTTATCAGGATGATTATTATATCCGCATTTTGGACATACTACCCAATCAGGATAATCATCGTCTTTTCTTTTTTCTTTTATCACTACCAACCACCACCTTTAACTCCCAATTTTCAGGGTGTTTGAATTTTTTTAACATAGAATTTGCATTTCTTCTATCAAATTTTGTGGCATCTTTAATATTAAACACATAATGGTTTAATTTTATATCGCCAAATCTTTTTAAATAAACATTGTTATTTTTATGTCTTAACACGTATTCCATTTTATCTCTCCTTCATAATATTATTTATTTGATTTTCTAACGATTCATTCTGTTTAGATAACGATTCTATTTTTTTATCTTTCCAATATAATTTTCTTTTTAATATCTCTATTTCTTCTTTTTTTTTCTCATCCTTTTCCATTATTTCATAACAAAAGTCAAGAAGTATTGTATAATGTTTTTGCAATGTTTCTAAATCATTTGATATTTTGTCATTACTTATAACATTGGTAAAATCTATTCTATCCAAATAATCTGTAAATCTTTTTGAAAAGTCTTTTGTATTATAAGGACAATCCCTACAATGTTTATCAAAATTGACATTTAATAACTCATCTATTAATAACATTACCTTTATAACCTTTCATCTATTCCACCTCCAAACAATGTTCATCATCATAACATTCTTGACATACACGAATGTGTTCACCTTTCCAAGTAACATCTTCAATCAATTCATCATTATCATCATCCAACACGATAAATTGACCACAGTTTTCACATCTTCCGACATAATCTTTTACAAATTCTTCTAAGGTAATCAACCAACTAAAACTATCTCTAGTTTCGATCCACAAATCGACAAGCTCATGCAATTCTTTCTTATTTAATTCATTCATTTTAACTTTCATTTCTATCCTTCCTTTCATGATAATAATATAACATATTATAAAATATTTGTCAACAAAAAGTTAAAAAAAAAAAGAGAAATATTTCTCTTTAAGAAAATAAATCTATTATAGTATCTTTTGTTATTGATTCTAATGACAAATCCAAATCAACTGGTGTATCAATTATTTCTGATATTTCATTACCATCTACATTTTTTATAACTTTCGTTTTAATTGTAGGTTCATTAACAATAATTGCTCCACTATCTTTTAATAATTCATTTAATTTTAGTTGTGTTTTTCCATAAGTATTTAGATAATCAAAAGCTCCCATAGTGATGTCATCTCTTCTTGATGTAGCAACACTATTTCCTAAACTAAACTCATTGAAATAAAATCTAATAGTATCACTTATAGTTATTAATCCTAACGTTTTTTGTCTTTCCATGTTCTTTATAATAGCATCCATTTTATACAAAATATTATTAGGATCTAAAGCATACCTACTTACATTCTCTGGTCTATGTGTAGCGTTTGCTATCACAAACTCAAATGGTACATCTTGACTGTTGTTTGTAAACATATTTAACGTTACTAAAAACGCAACATTACCTACATTCTGACCAACATAGAATAACTCTGTAGCACCATCTGGTAACTGAGCATTAGTAATATCACCACTAAATAAAATATCTGATTTAGAACTTCTATAAGAAGCGTCCCAACCAAAAACATCACTCTTATTCATTTGCTTTAAATCTAAATCCACACGTTCTTCACCTTGTGGTAGAATTTCTTCTCCATAAAAACGTCGAATTGGTTTTCCATCTTTTATATTTTTCCAATGAACACCATAAACAATGTTATCATTTCTAGGAACTTCTATATAAGAACCCTCTGGTATATCACCAAAAAATTGTTTTTCACTCGTAGGCACTGCGTAAATAACGTTTTCTGGTATATAAATTGTTTTACCTTTAACTTTATCAGATAATCTTGAAATTAAATGACTCATGATAAAGTTATTCAAACCTTCTAATCTACTTATATATTCAAATGTCTTTCCAGGTAATGTCGAAACATATGATTTTCCATTTCTAATTCGATAAACAATATTATCGTTACCGAATAATCGATATCTAATACCATTCAATATTCTCATTTCTCTAAAAATAGTTATTTTATCTAATTCTTTTACCAGATCATCATAATTTACACTAGTATTTCTATCAGTCAAATTATCCAAAATATTTTTAGGTAATGGTTTATGATAAATAACTGACATCTTTCTTAATTTATTAATAATTCTATTCATTTTAACTTTAATATCAGAATATTCGCTATCTTCTTTTTTTACTTTTAAAGCTAAAAACAACTGTTTATTTCTCAAAAATATTGATGACAGCTTTTTATAAGAATTATCATCAGTTAGATAAGATTCTAACATTTTTAATGCTTTATGTTTATCACTTCTTCTTATCTGATAAATCATATCAACACTCTGTATTTTTAATGTATTACCAGTTAATTTAAACAACATATATCTTAAAAAGTCATCAGGATTCTTTGGCATAATATTATACTTATCATACAAATAAGTTTTTATTTCTCTATTACTAACTTCATCAAATCTATTTTTATCAATAAAGTCAGATAAAACTTTAACATCTTCTACAGTCTGTTCAGACAATCCAATACCACTTGTAACAAGTGTCATCAATTTTTCTGTCAATTCGTCGCTAGTCAAAGGTTTTATTGTTATAAACTCAATATTTTCTAAATCTAACTCTGGTATCTCCAATTTTTCTCTAGGAATATATACTAAATCGCTATCGTACATACCTAAAGATTCAAAACCATAAGTAGTAATGTAATGAATCATTTGTTGTGCTATCAAATCTTCCATAGGTGCATTTTTAACTATTTCAAAGTCTTTATGAAATGTTTGATTCCATTTTTCACCATCTTTACCATACATTTCTATAGCTAAATCAACAACTTCTTCATCAGCATTGTTTGGTATTAATAATCCATATTTCAATGCTTTTTCGTTTACCGTATCTGTTTTTTCTCCTAAATAACCTTTAAATAATCTTAATGTTTCTTTTTTCATATCTCATTTCTCCTTTTTATTATTGTGTCTACAAGTAATCTTATACAACTTACCAAATCGTCGCTTTTTAAGCGATAAAAGGAACTTGTTTTGACACATTATTATTATTAATTTAGTGTCGGCAACTAATCTAATATTTTGTTAACCATGGAGTAGGTCTTTCCCTACAGTCTAAAGGAAGTTGCTTTGACACTTATTATCTATTAAATTTGGACGAAAAGTAATATATACAGTCGCCTATACCAATTCGGCTATTCCCCCGTATACAATAAAAAATGGTGGGGGAAGTTGGACTTGAACCAACATTAAACTGCTTCCTGATAACTAAAAGGAACTTTTTATGTCCAAATATAATCAATTTTAAGACTAAGAGTAATCAATACGGTGTCTTAACCACTTGACTACCTACCACTTCGTGGTCGGGATGGAATCGAACCATCGTCACCGGCTCCAAAAGCATTATAAAAGGAACTCTTTTTGTCTTTTCATGTTTTGATAATAGACGAGAACTATTTGTCGGATTTGAACCAACTCGTATCCACCTAAAAGTGAATACTTTACCTAATTAAAAGGAAGTTCTTCTGTCTACATCTAAATAGTATCATGATATAATATATTAGTCAACAAAAAAGTGATTTTTTTTTTTAATCACTTTCTTTTTCTTCTAAATAAAGAGAAACAATTTGGGATTTATTAATGAATATTGTCCTACCGTTCTTGTCTATTAATTCCAAAAAAGATAAATTTGTTTGCATATCTTTTCTGATATCCTGCCAAATACTATCTTTATCAACATGTTTTGGAAGTGATAGTTCATATTTTTCTTTTGTTGTTTCAATTACTAGTTTCACGTGAAACATCTCCTTTCTCTATTCTATCCTTTGCGATATTGAAATATTTTTCGTCTATTTCAATACCTATAAAACTTCTATTAGCCCCCTGTCTTTCATTCATTGTTTTTACTGCAACTCCCGTTGTACCGCTACCCATAAATGGATCAATAACGATACAATCATCTGGTAATATACCTATAATATTTTCCATAACCTTCAAAGGCATTTGACAGGGATGTTCTGTTTTTTCTTTACTGACATTTTTAACTTGATTTATATTCCACCAATCATAAAGTTTAGCTCCCTCACATCCTTTAGCTATTCTCTCTTTTATTCTCTTATCGTTAGGATTTTTATACGGTTGTCTTACTTTACTCATATCTGGTTTTACATCAAAGAACGCAATATCTCGATGTTGTTTTCCTGTATTGGAATTATATACCCAACTTATTACCTTTTCTGGAGTTTTTTTTAGTACTAACGATAACCTATACAATTGCTCTGGATAATGAATGACAACACTAGGAAAATCACCAAAAAGATTATATAACATTTTGAAATATTCATAGTCATTCATATTATCGTTATATGTATTATATTTATAATTTATATTGAATGGTGGATCAGTAACGTATATTATTTTATCGTTATCACAACAAACCAATATGCTAGTTAATACATTTTTAAAATCATCGTTTATTAATTTTATCATTTTCCCAACCTTTCGATAATCTTTTTCTGATTTCTCTGACATTATCTCATCCCCATTCCTATTTCTTCTATTTCTTTTCTTTTTTCTAAATAATCTTTACCTGCTGGTGTTTGAAAATATATGTTGCAACAATCAACTGCCACTTTAAATGCACCGTTATAAACATTTTTGACTAAATCTAATGTTTCATTTACTGATGTACCATTTAATTGACAAGCTATTGCTAAATTATGTTTTTGTTCGTCTGACATGCTTTTAACAATATCCTGTTTCGTTATTTTAATATATTCCATACTCATATCTCCTCATTGTTTAATATTTTAATGAAATCATTAGCATTTATTATTGGCTTATTACTATCAAAATATTCACAAATAATATTAGTTATCATAATGTGACTGTTCGCACTTATATCACACACTAATTCTTCATTAAACATCTGTTCTTGACTACAGGATATATAACTACCTATATAGCAATGCATTAACTCATGTAGTAATGTTTGTACCTTTTGTTGTACATGTAAATCTTTATCGATGTATATTTTTTGTTCATCAAAATATGTTAGTCCCAAATATTTACCTTTCTGTGGTTCACCATCCCATTTATAATCTTTAAAATGTTTTTGCATATCTTCTTGAGAAAGTTCTACAATCTCCCATTCTCTATCATTCATCTTGAACTTCATTTTTATCACCTCTTATTATATCTTGATCAGTTGCCATTACATTTGCATTAACTTCAAGTAATTTATGACTTTGTTCTGTAATACCGAACGTATTATCCTTCCAAGTGTAACGTTCTCTAAATAATTCCATAATTTCATCCTTATTGTCACCTATTTTTACGAAACGTTCAAAATCGCCAAGCCAATACTCAGCAATAAGATAAAATGTTTTAGTTAAATCAATCTTATTCATTCTTGTCACCTAATTCACATTTATATTTTCTTTTAAATAGAATATGGTTGATATAATCACATTGTGGACATACAACATACGGAATACCTTCGTGGATTGAAGTATTCTTTTGTTTTATATCTTTACCTTGATATGTATACTCACACCCACAAGTGTTACATTTCATTTTATATGTTTTATCTTCTGGTAATGTCTTTTCACCTTTACGCAATATCTTTAACATTATTATCACCTATCAATTCTTTATATTTTTCTAGGACTTCTTTATATAATCCTTTCATCGGTAATGTATATCCTAGTGCTTTTTTGTTTTCATCAGTCAAAGGTAACTCATAATTTTTTATTTTTTCTTCTAACCACTCTATAAACTCTTTTTGTTGATTTTTATCATTTAAAAATTTAATATTTTTACCATCCTTAAAAATAGGTTCTCTTACTTCAAACAATGACATTATATATTCCATACCATTATACAAACCTAACATATAATTATCGTAATTATAGTTTCCATCTTGTCTTTGCAAATCCAACATTTCTTTAGAAATTTTTAAGTGATGTTCATATTCTTTAAGTTGTTTCTTTAATTCTTGATTTTCTTCCAAAAGTTGCTTTGCTTCTAATTTAGTACCTTTAACAATATTCAATATTTTTCTAGGAACATCATTATCAATACAATTCATTTCATTGCAATCACAATATCCTTTATCTAATAATTCTTCATATTTTTTAATAAACTCTTCATCGGTCATTTACTCATCACCTCACCACATCATCAAATCTAGCATAGTATATCTACCATTTTTCTTTAAAACATGTTTTGCTATCTCATTTGCACCATTTCTTCCAATACCTTTTGACATCAACAACTTTATGAGCTTTTTTCTTGATAGCATCATACTACCATCAATAGCTATTGATAGACTATTATGCGTTATATAAGTATTTCTCAATGGGTCTTTTTCATAAATACTCCACAAATCTGGTTCTTCATTAATGCTTATAGTACCTTGTAATTCTATCTCATTACCGTATTCATCAATTGCTAGTAATTTACCTGGAAAACCATTCATCATTTTATACACCTCATTTCATTTATTACATCGACTAATTCATCTATTTTGTTTGCCAAAACCTCATAATCATAATATTTTTGTCCATCATTATCTACTGCAGTAGGTTCCAAATGTTCGATAGGTATAACTTTTTGAGTTCTCAATTTTGATGTCTCTTGTACTTCATCAGACAAAGTATCAGTACGAACATAGTCTTGAATAAGATACTTACAAGCATTGGATATATAATCTCCAGCAACTGCGTCATACTCAAAATAAACACCTCTATATAATATTGCCATAGGCATATCACCTTTTTCCATTAAAGATAACAAATTAATTAATCTCATTATATCCATCCTTTTCAAATTTTGTTACATAATCATCTAGTACATCATTTAAGTTCTTCAATTCCTCACGTTTTTTAGATATCTTTTTTAGTATTTCATCTACTCCTTTAAAACAATCATCGCAAAATGCTATTCTGCAAGTACCATGAAATAAAAAATTAGAATCTATATTTTCTTTATATTCCCTAGCAGTTAATTCCTTACCACAATGATCACATATATGAATTATTTTATCCATTTTGTTCATCCTCCTCATATAAAATGTTTTCAATTTTATCTAATTTATTCTTTAACTTTCTATACTTTTTCTTATAATCAACTGTTTTTGTGTTTAACTTTTTAGATTTCAAATCAATACTATCATCTGTTAATATAAATCTTATTGTCATATCTGGAATCACATTAAGTTGTCCTATATAATCAATATCTACCATAAATGATTCATCTTCGTTTACTGCTAAATAAAATTCTACATCGCACCCCCTACCGTTTTCGTAGGCTTTGTCAATTATATCTTTTAACTCTTTTATTTTCATTTTATTCACCATCAGCCATTTTTTCTGGATATTTTTCATAAGGTTTTCTATAATTACCATTTTTTCTATCACTATAAATTAGATAGACAAAATCATCCGTTAATTTCATATCTACATATTCAACATCATGTTCTTCTAAGAATTTATTGATTTTATTAGCAACATCATAATTAGTAAACTGTTCAACTTTTTTCATAATATCACTCCTTTTCAAAAATTATTTTATTTTTTCCCAGTACCGTTGTGTACCATAATCTTTAAATCTAGTACTCGTCCGTCCCGGTCTCCAATTTTTAAACTTTCTCATATAATTACCAATCTTAATAGATTCCATTCTATTACAATTTTTTCGTATACCTTTAAAAACCTCTGTATATATTTCCATCACACAAACTTTATAACCAACATCTTTATCTCTTAAATATTCTTCAACCATACCAACATTAGGATCATCTTCCACAAACCTATCAACTTCTTCTTCTACAATAGCAGTATATTCTTTAGGTATCGTCAAATATGTTTCACCATTATCATATAAAACTTTCGCTTCTGCCCAACATTGTTCAATATATTCTTTCACTTCTTTTTCTCTATCATACAATTCACCACGTTCAGAATTAACGATGATAGGTAAAAATCTTCTATTACCAGTAGTATCTATCAAGAAATTAAAGTTATTTGTAGTACCAATAAAAATACAATGTCTAGGAAACTCTGTAACATTTGTTGCATACACACTTCTATAAACATCAGTTTGACGTGAAATATATGCCTTGATAGGTTCTACCATCTTTTGCTTTAACAACGCAAGTAACTCTGAAAACTCACATACCCAACCGTACCTAAGAAGTTCCCAACTATCTTTATCTCCAATTTCCATAATTTCTCGATAAGACTTCGTATCCATCGAAAGCCAATTCACAATCGTACTCTTACACGTACCCTGCTCACCGACTAAGATAGGCATATAATCGAACTTACATCCTGGATTATAAATCCTCGAAATACCACCATAAAAAATCATTCTTGATACTTCTCTTGCATATATACCATCATCACACTTCATAATATTTACTAAAAAATTATCAATACGTTCTTTCCCATCCCACTTAAGACTTTCAATCTTATTTTTAATAGGATGATATGCAAAATTATTCTTACACAACAACATTGCAGCTTGATATTTTTTCTTATCAAATATATTAAACGTTTTCTCAATAATATTAAGTACCCAAGCATCATCGTCATCTGACCAATTATGAATTTTACCATCTTCACCAAGTCTTTCAAACTTTCCTGTAAATTCATTGAATAATATTTGTGTATTTATCTCCTTTGTGTTAAGTATCGCCTGGACATAATTTTCAATTGTAGAATCATCAACCTTTTTTCCCGTAATATGCATATATACTAGTGCATCTGTGTCAATATCTTTAAGTAACATCTCATGTGTATAATCTGCCAAATTGTTTTTAACTTTCATCAAAACTCTTTTTTTACGTGCAACCACTAAAATTTCTTTTAATATCTCATTTCTTTCTTCTTCATCAGGGTAATTATTAAAGATACCAGGTATTAAACCATTATCTAATAATTCTTCCTTTGTCAAACTCTCTATTTCTCTTTCATGTGTATCTAACATAATAATCTATTCCCCTTTGTCTACCTTATCTTCATATTCAAAGAAATCTTCTAAAATATAATCTTTATTTAAAGTCTTTACGATTGCTATCGCCAATGCTTTTCTGCACGACTTTTTACCATTCAATATTTCTGATAAACTTACCCTAGAATAACCAATATTGTCTGCTAACCATTGCACACTTCTTCCATCAAGCATTTTATCATATTTATCAATCATGAACTTATACATTTTATCACCACCTTATCTTTCTAAGTTGTTTTAATTGTAGCATACATTTTATGAATATGTCAACATCATTTTATAAAAGTGATAAATCAATTATAAGAATATTTTATATTTTTATGTATTATTTTTATATTTTCATAAAATAAATTAAGGTTTTCGTTAATTTTAATTTTTTTATTTTCATTTTTATTTTGTCAACATAAAAAATACTTTGTTGACACTTTGTTGGCAACTTTGTTGACAAGGAAACCGTTGATATATATAGATATTATTCATTTTGTCAACATATCAACATAAAAAATGATATAATACGTATATAAAAAAATAATTATTATAAATATTAATAGTAATAATTATAATAAATTATAAGAAAATATTCCTAATTATCCATATTTTTATTTTTTTTTTCTATATAATATATAGGAAAATTTTGTTGACAATGTTGACTTCTTACGAAACCGTTGATATATAAGGGAAAAATCGTCAACAAAGCTTGTCAACAACGTCAACAAACTCAATACTTTGTTGACAAAATTGCTTGTTTTGTTGTATTTATTTATATTATTTTTAACTTCTACTTGCATAATTTTTTGTATTATGGTATAATTAGAGTAGATTTTAATAGGAGTTGATTTTCTTTATGAAGAAAAATGAAACTTATGATGAAAAAGACGTAATAAGAAATAAAGATACTGGAGAAATCCAATGGATTTATAAAGATGCTATAGAAGATGAGGAAAAAAATAATAGTACAAAATTAGATTATAATGATCCTCGTGTTAAACGTGCTTTTGGGAATATCGAGAAAAGAAAAAGTAGTATTCATAGTATTCAGAACTCTAATGGTAAAGTTCCTTATATGGCACAGGAGAATGTTAGAGCTTTTAATAAGGTGATGTTTGATAAAGTGTTAAAAGGTAGACCTCAAAGATGGGATAGTCTTGAAGAATTACAGAGCGAGTTGAGGGGTTATTTTGAATTATGTGATGAAACAGCAGTAATTCCTACTGTTACTGGAGTAGCTGCTTGGTTGGGATGTAGTAGAGATACTTTATACTCTCATGCTAATAATCCTAACTCAATTTTTTCGGACACAATCAAACGAGTTATGTCAATTTGTCAGTTTTCATTAGAGAATGGAGCAGTAGATGGAAAGGTCAATTCCGTCCTTTACATGTTCCTCGGAAAGAACTATTTCGGCTTAAAAGACGATAAAAACATCACAGTCACCCCAGCGACTTCCAACTCCACCAACTCACAAGAAACAATGGATGCTATTCAGAAGCAGATAGAGGAAGAGAACGTACCTAATGCCGACTATCAAGAGGACTAGCGACTATCGACTTTGAAACGTTCAGCGACTTTCAAGCACTCGCCGACTTTCAGACACAAAAAAGCCACCGACTTTGGTGACTTTCGACTTTCAAAAAACCTAGCGACTTTCAGGATCACTAGCGACTATCAAAATTTTCCAGGTGCTAGCGACTATCAAAAATTTTCACGCAGGCTAGCGACTATGAAACAGACACGGAAAAGTCCAGGTTTAGAAATACCCAGGTATAACCGAGCGTCTGTTCTAGTATATAATTATATACATCTATATATGTATATTATAATATACATAACAAAAAAGATACAATGTATCTTATATTAAAAAGAGTGTTTAGATAATACTTCTTTTTATGATGTTATTACTAACCTTTATATTAAAATTAATTTTATCTAGTAAACTATATTCTAAGTTTCTATATTCTAGTTCTTTTAAACATTCTTTCAATGTTATGTAACAGTCTCTTATACTGTTTATATCATAGTAATTAATGTAATGTCTATTCTTTTCTATCTTTTTCAATTGTTTTTCTACTCTTTTTTTAAGTTTATCTTGCATTTTTTCCCTCCTCTGATCCAACCTGATCAGTTGCTTTTTTCTTAGAAGCATAACTAAATTTATTTACAAGTATAATATAACATAATATAAGCTATTAATTAAGTACTTTTTTCATTTTTTTACTACCATTTTAAACACCATTTAAAGCCGTTTTAAAGCACTTTTACTAAAAGTAATATAATTATACTAGTAAAGCGTAAAACGAGCTAAAAACGGGGAAAAAATAGGCAATTTTACTATATTCTATCTAAGATATAACTAAAACACGTCAAAAAAACCCTATTTTAGCACGTTTATAGTGCATTAGTATAATTGTATTAAAGAAGTAAAAAAAGCCTTTAAAATGGGCTTAAAATAGTGCTTTTTTGGTGGAAAAGACAAAAAAAAAAGAACATTTTATTGTTCTTTTAGTTTTAAATATAGTAAACTTCTTTTTTCTTTTTTAGAAAGTTTATTAATATATCTAGTGATCCTATTTTTAGCACTTCTAACACTTTTAGCAGTGTAAAATTTAACTTTTTTGTTACCAAAAGCAAGATTTCCATTTTTATCATAAAATATTAACATGTTTTTATATTCTGTAATAACGTTCATTTTAAATCAATCCTTCTTTCTTTTATTTTATTTTTTATTGATCTGAGCTTGCACAACATCCGAGAATTAACGCAATTGGAAATAGTAATATAATTAAAATTATTTTACAAATATTTTTCATTTTATTTCCCTTTCTTTCCCAGAAATTTCTGGGTTGCTTTTTATTCGGAAGCATAACCAATATTTTTTTTTTAGATAGCTTTTCTTTCTATCTGTATATAATATATCATAATATAATATATTAGTCAATAGTTTTTTAAAAGTTTTTTATTTTTTTTTTTATCTTGTAAGGTTTACTTGTATAACTCTACTATAATCATTATTGTTATTGTTATTTTCTAGTTGATTAACTCTATAGGCTTGGTATAATAAACCTAATGTTACCATACTCATTAATAAAATAATAAGTAATACATTTTTCACACTTTCTTTTAATTTTAATTTTTTCTTATAAGTTTTCATTTATATCTTTCCTTTCTTTCATCTTACATATACATTATAACAAATTATAATTTATTAGTCAATAGTTTTTTAAAAGTTTTTTATTTTTTTTTAGTAATAGGTATGGTGGGGGGGGGGGGTACATATAGTAAGGTGGTAGTATATTCATTATTATTTTAAAAATATTTTTTTATTTTTTTTTTTATCTATGTATGTATAGTGATATTATTTTTTTTTTATTTATTTTTTTATTTTTTGTTTATTTATGATGATAATACTATCTTATGTCATCTAACACGTGATGAGTAGCTACCCTCCCACCCCTAGGCACACCACAAGCCAGGGTGGTTTTTTAGGTGTCCGAGTAAATTTTTTATAAAAAGAGTATTGACTAACAAATTATATTATGTTACAATTCATTTAGAAAGGGGAAATCAATAAAATGGAAAACAATGATAGTATAATCAAACAAAATCTCATTACTCAACATGTAGTTAACGAATATTTAGAGGAAAGAGATATAGAACCCCACAAAGTAGAAGAAATCAATCCAGAAGATATTTTCATCGTCAATAGTGTTGGTGATATATTATCTTATGGTAATGTGAACGATATTATTGAATCAAAAGAATTTAAAGAATGGATGAAAGAAAGGAAACGATGATAATGAAAAACAATCTAAAACTACTCTCTCTTGCAAACGATTTCATTATAAATGAGGTACTGGAAGGGAGTTGTTATGTAGTTCGATTAATTAATAGTTATATAGGTGCTAAGATATACCCAAATGAAAACAGAATAGACTATTTTTTCATAGCGAATGAAACGATATATGAGGGTGAATCTATAAAAGTAGATATAGAAGATTTAAACAAATTACAAGAATTTTGTGAATTATTAATGAAAGCGGGTGATAAAGAATGAATATAACACATTTAACATACCATTATGATGTTTATTATAAGAGTGGAAAGTTAGGCAATATACTTGATATGGAGTATGAAGTTCTCACCAGTACTATTGATGGTAATAGTTACATAGAAATTAGTATTACATATATTGATGATAATGGTTATATAAAACATATAAGTCGTAATTCCAATGATATTAAATTTGAAAAAAGAAATGAGAGCAGTAGACCATGTTTTGCGAAGGAGGAGGAATAGAATGCTAGAATTTGCTACAAAATATGGAATACCTTTAATATGTTTCCTAATAGGAATACTTTTCCTATGCAGTGCATATAAAAATATATTAAGATATTCTGGTATTAAGAATAATTGGAGAACCAAGTTATAATATCAAGGATTTGCTCGAACCTGGAGACTTAATTGAGTGGTATGTTGATGAATCATATTTTACATATGGTGGTTTATCAAGAGTTTATTCTAAAGGTAGAACAAAACGTTATATAGACGATGATGATTGTGAACTGTGTGTGGATGACATCGTAATCGATAAAATATTGACACGTGAACAATTTAACCATCATAGCTTTAATGTAGAGGAGGATGTATAAAATAAAACTACCATTCAAAACTAAAAAGAGAAAACTCCAAGAAGAGTGTTGGAGTTTGGATTATAACATTGTCAAATGGTTAAATGAACATTTGAAAGTTTATCTAAAAGATGCTAATGATTTCGTTGATTTAACAGTTCATAGGTTTGAGTATCAAGGTAAAGAGTATACACAGTTAGAGTTGTTAAATAAATTAATAACGGTAACAGATGAACTATTAGAAGGTTATGACGATTGGTTAATCAGTCGTCCACAAAGTGCAGAAAGATTAAAAGATGAAATGTGTGATATATTGAAACTACTACACTGGTCATTGTGGTGGTAAAAAGGAGATGAAGATATGAGTTTAAAAACATTAACTATTATCTATATAACATCATTCATTCTGTGGCTAGTAATCATGTTTACGATGTTTCTTAATGGAATGATGATGGGATTTTTAATGAATTTAGGATTTTTTGTTATTGAAATGTTGTGCGTTTCTTTGTTTATGATTAATATGAAAGATGGTGATAAATGATGAATGATATTAAGATACCTAGAGTTTTAATATACGACGATGAGAACCTGACATATTTTGTTGGCGATCTGATAAGGTGGGAAACATCTTTTTATGGTTATGAGGATATTGGTGAAACAAAAGCAGAAATATTTATACAAAATGGACAATTAGTTAATAATATAGAATTAGATGAAACAACAATGAAAAGAATTGCTAAGTTTAATAAAGAACAAGAAATAGCAAAATTGGATAAAGTTATAAAAGAAAAAGAACAAAAAATAAAAGACTTAGAAGATATATTACAAGATAGAAGCAAAAGAGTTGAAAAGATAAAAGAATTCATTGCTGATATTTACAACATACCTATTGATGATGGGGAATACGATTATGATGATTATGATGATTATGAATAATCATCTTTTCTTTTTGCGTAATTTCCGTTTTAATGATATAATAAATTAAAGGTAGGGTAAATTATGCGTGAGATTACCAAGTTGATGGTGAATGATTTTAATTTAAAGAAATTAGGTTATGATTTTGCAGGATTTCATTTTAATAAGACAAATGAACTGTCTTTCCATCATTTACTTGTTCCTCATAGAGATTCTATGTCATTTGGTATTGGAGAAGGATATGTTTATTGGAATGGTGCTATTTTGGTGCAGAATACAAGTCATGATTATCTGCATTTGATAGAATGTATTAACAGACCTATGTTTTTGGCGATAACGGATGAATTGATTAAGGAAAATATACAAGGTTATGTAGATATAGATAATATAAAACGTATTCATAGTGTCATGGAAGAATTTGAAGATAAATATGGTGATGTAAAGAGTAAAAAAGGAAAATTACTTGTAAAAAGAGAATATGTTGAAAATCGCATAAAATTTTAAGAAATATATTGACAATTTTTTTATAATTTGATATATTATATTTGTCAGTACGGAAGTGCTGACTAAGTCGTTGGTTTTTTACATACGACATTGTCAAGAAACTGCAAAAGTTACCTTTAATAGGTAGCTCGGGGAGATACAAATGTTTAATAGTAGTAGCAATGTTCGTTTATTTACTCTCTAGACAAGTTTAGTAAGTTATCGAATATGTATCTTTCCGAGGTGCTTATTAAAGCGCTGTAATATGATGGATTACACTTATCTGTCAGTATGATGAATAAATCTTGTTGCGTGCTATCTCTAGTAGGTAGCATACATATAGTACATAAAGAAACCTTAAAGTTTTAACGTATTAAATTACGGTTTAGAAAGTCTCTAATAGGTCATACTAGTTTAGGACGCTATTTAAAAAAACTAAGACGTGGGGCGAGGACGGCCTTTGTACTATATGTATGGTATCTATTAAAGATACCGAAACACTGTGTTAGGTGTTTCTCCATATTCATTTTATATCTTAAGTATGCTAGGAAAAAGAATTATCTTTTGTAAGGAGGGTATTACGATACTGTCCTAGTTTTCTTAAATTGGAACGTAATTCAACTTGGTAGAACTCCAGCCTTCCAAGCTGGTCGTGTCGGTTCAAGTCCGTTTATCCACTCCATTTGTCCGCTTACCCAAGTTGGTGAAGGGGAGAATTTGCTAAATTCTTAGGTCAATTTATTGGCGCAGAGGTTCAAGCCCTCTAGCGGACGCCAAGTGTAGCATGTCCGGGCGGTGAGGGAGCGGTCTTGAAAACCGTTGGTCAGAGATGACTTGCAGGTTCGAATCCTGTGTGCTACGCCAAATGCACGGATAATTTAATTGGTAGAATGTCAGTCTCCAAAACTGATTGTCTAGGTTCGAGTCCTAGTCTGTGTGCCACAATGTATATATGAGCGACCTATACATACATATGCTCAACGTGGGTATTTCATTTTATTTCCTTGTTCTAAACAAGGTTTCCTTTCTAAAAGAGTCATATTGACTCTTTTTATTTTGACATATTAAATATATTATGTTATTATTGTTATAATTGGCGGTGGTTGTGTGGCGAAAGTTATAAGTGACTATTTTATGAATATTTCTTTTGATGATATAATATTGATAACAGTACTCATCATAATTTTAATGATAAGTTTAATAAAATATAAATAATTGACATTTTTTTAAAAATCAGTTATACTATATTTGGTTAGATAAATACTTCCTAACCAATCTCGAGTACACCCCTACTCGATTTTTTATTGTAAAAAATATCTTTTTATGATATAATATAGTTGTAGTATAATACGTTAATGTGGGAGATTTGCTATGATATATGATGATATGCGTTTTTATACATTTAATGAATTTTACGATCAAGGGGTTAGGATAAAAAATCATTTTATCAGTTTAAGTGTCGATGATAAACTGGTTTATCGTATGTATGTATACTCAAATCGTCATATCAAAGATTATTTGTTAGATAAGATATGGGAATATTTGAATGAACCTTTCGGTAGTACTTATTATGTGTCATACGATATGTTAGGATTATATCAGACAAAGAGGTGATACTTTGGATATTAATGACGGAATAAAAGAAAGAATTGAAAAAACAAAGGAATTATTGTCCAAACTTCAACATAAAAATACAATGGCATATTTACAGGGTTTGCATAGCATAAAATGTGATTATGAAACATTAAAAGAATATGATGATGCTTGTGAGTATGCAAAAGAAATAATCGATTTACTATCTCATAATAAAATACAACATAAAGATACGAAAAAGGATGAAGAGTTAATTCGTGATATTTGGGTACATGCTTATGATACGAGAGCTAGACAAGGTGATTATGAAGCGTTTTGTATTGCGATGGAATGGAATAGACCTATTAATAAACAATTCTATTTACCTAGAGCGAGATTACTAAAGAAACATGGTGTTATTCAAGGTATTCAAGATTTAATTGATGATAAATTAGATTTGTTAGTACTTAATCTTCCACCCAGGATAGGTAAAACCACAGTAGGGTTGTTCTTACAAGCATTGCTTGCTGGTATGTGTCCTGATGAAAGTATTTTAGCAGCAGGTCATACCACAGGATTAATACAATCTTTCTATAATGAAGTTATTAATTTGATGACAGATGAAGAGTATCGTTTTAAAGAGATATTTCCGAATGTTAATATTGTTAATAAAAGTTCAGAATATTATTATGTTGATTTGAATAAGAAAAAAAGATTTCATACATTGAATTATGTGTCAATTGAAACAGGTGGTACTGGTAAAGTACAAGCAGAAAGACTACTTTATTGTGATGACTTGGTTAAAGATGTAGAACAAGCAAATAATCCTGATAGGCTTGAAAAATTATATCATAATTATACGAGTACTATTAAAGATAGAAAAATACAAAGATTGTGTAAAGATGGGGAATATCGACCATGTCCTGAAATCCATATAAACACCCCATGGAGTTTATATGACGTTACAAGTAGAGTAGTGCAAAATGCAAAAGATAGTGGAGAAATGGATAGAGTTCGTATTATATCTGTTCCATGTTATGACGAAAACGGAGAAAGCAATTTCATGTATGATTATGGAAAAGGATTTAACGCAAAATATTACAAAGATATGGAATTGGCGGAAGATCCAGTTATATTCAGTGCTAAATACCTTATGGAACCAATTGAACGAGATGGGATTGTATTTAGTAAAGACAATGTTAGTTTTTATAATAATTTACCTGGTAGAGAGCCAGATAGAATAGTAGGTTATGCCGATGTTTCTCATGGTGGTAGTGATTACTTCTCTTTACCAATAGGTTATGTTTATGGTTATGAAGTATATATAGAAGATGTTTTATTCATTAATCAATTCGGTGGAGATGATGTAAGCAGACCACAAGTTCGAGATATTATTATGAGCAATAATGTTACAAGATGTGGTATTGAAAAAAACAATGGTGGTGATTTTTATGCTACACTAGTTGAGAAAGATTTGAAAGAAAAAGGGTATAGATGTCATATTACAACACATAATGCACCTACTAATAAATCAAAGAGAGATAGAATACTTGCTTGTCAAAATGAAATAAAAGGTATTGCTAGTGAGAGTAATACGTATAGGTTATATTTTAAAAGTCCAGAAAAAATTAAAGGTAATAGACAGTATCAAGAAGCTATGAATAACTTGTTTAAATGGAATCAGAATCCTAGTGTACAAAATAAACAACATGATGATTTCCCAGATAGTTTAGCTGGTTTAATTACAAATGTACTTGGTGGGAAAACAAAAGGAGTCGCTAAAAGTAATGTAACAGCTGATATGCTAGGTATTTGACAATTACTAGAAAATAAGGTATAATAAGGTGAAGTTATGAATAAAGTTTGGATTTGTTGCCCTAATTGTGGCAAAAAGTTATTTAAAATAGATAATACAAGTATTATTAAAAACCTTTATATTTGGTGTAAGACTTGTAAAAAAGAGATAGTTATAAAAGAGCCTAAGAGCCATGCTAATAAATAGTATAGGCTCTTTTTATATTTAAGGTGGTGGTAAATTGAGAGATTTTGATACTATAGATGGTTTACATTATGGTAGACAACGTATTATTCTTGATTTTGATGAAGTAACTCCAGAAAATTTATCACAAGTAATGCAAAAAGCATTAGGTATACATGGTCAAAATGCTAGAGATTGCGAGTATTTGATAAAATACTTTTTAGGTAAACAAGATATTTTGAAACGAGAAGGTAATTATACAAATCAAATAAACAATAAAACAGTTGTTAATTATGCTTCTCCAATAACAAGGGAAATAGTAGGCTATACATTTGGTAATCCGGTAGAATTAACCCAAAGAGATATGAAGTATCAGAGTGCTGTATCTACCTTATCAGATTATTATAATTATGAAAATGGTTATTATATTGATATATGTACAGCATTGTATTGTTCTGTATGTGGTGTAGGTTATCAGATAACATTACCTAGTAAAGATATATCTAAAGATAACACACCAGATTTACCTATTGTTTATGACTATTTAGACCCTAGAAGCACCTTTGTAGTTCAAAGTAGTGAAATAGGTAATCCTGTGATATTAAGTTGTCACTTTACAATAAATAGTCAAACACATAAAAGAGAATATACTTGCTATACTAATGATTATAAATTTACATTTACTAATATGGATATGGATACATTAATAACTACACGAAACCCATTAGGCTTAAATCCTATAACAATGATAGAAAATTCATTATTCTTAACGGGAGATTGGGAACAAGCGATAAGTGTTATGAATGCTACTAACCAAGTTGCTAGTGATTCGTTAAATGACATTGAGGGTACTATAAAAAGTTTGTTAATTGTTATTGGTGCTGAATTTGATGAAACCGATGATAACGCTAGTCTTAAAAGAGTTAAAGAAAATAGAATACTTACATTAACTAGAGCTAGTGGCGATAATTCTAATTTAGATGCTAAATTCATAGCTCCACAATTAGATAGTACTAGTACTCAAAATATAAGAGAATATCTAGAAGAAGCTAGAAACATAATAACTGGTATTCCAGATAGAAGTTCTAACTCTAGTGGTGGAGATACGGGGCTAGCTGTTTTAAATAGAGATGGTTGGACTGATATTGAAATTGTTGCTAAACTTAAAGAATTATTCTTTAAGAAAGGTAAAAAACAACAATTAGCAGTTGGTATCAAAATATTACAATTATTAGATTTAATTGATAGTGCTTTATCAGTAATTGATATAGAGTTAACAATTGGTAGGCATACTCAAGATAATCTACAAACAAAAACACAAGCATTTTCAACATTGGTAGCTACTGGAGAATTAGCAACGATAGACTGTTTAGAATTATCTAATTTAACCAATAAAACAAGAGAGATGGTTGAACGAGGTAAGGAAGCCAAGAAAGAACGTCAAGAAGAAGCTATTCAAATGGCAAAAGAATCTGCGAAAGCATCTGGCGAAGGAAAATCATCACAAAACGGTGCAAATAAAACTGCTCAAATTGAAAAAGCTGCTTCTGGTAATAGTTCTAATACTGGATAAGATTATTGACGCCGTATAGAACTTCGGTTGCTATATTAAAGAGATTGTTTCTTTGGAAATTATCTTAAAAGCGGTTCAATATAAATATTTCTCCCAACCTGTCGGGGGTTTATAAAATACAGGGTTCTATTTCGACAGAGAAGTCGTTTAATCACTAGAACGAAAGGACAATTTATGAATTTAAAAGAAATGTTAGGAGATGCCTATAAAGAAGGCATGACATTCGAGGAAGTTAGCAACTTCTTCGAGGGAAAAAAATTCGTTGACTTGTCAACAGGTAATTATGTTGATAAAAATAAGTATGAAAACGAAGTTAATACCCTAAAAACACAGTTATCTGAAAAGACTACTGAATTGAAAAACAAAATGAGCGATGATGAGAAAGTACAATTAGCTCAACAAGAGAAAGATGCCGAAATCGAACGATTAAAAACAATGTTACTAAACAATACTATTAGTGGTAATAAAAATACTGTTAACGGTATAACTCTTTCCGCTAGAGAAATACTAGGTTTAGAAGCAAATGATGAAAATTATGTATCATTTGTTAATAACATTACTACAGATGATTCTGAAAAAAGTAGTAGTATCGCTACATATGTTTCTAAATTAGTAAAAGACGCATATGAAAAAGGAAAGAAAGATGCTACAAAAGAAGATATGAGTAAATTAGGAAAAAGTAAAGGTAACGATAATGGCTCTGGAGATCCTAAAGATGAATTAGGACAATTCGGCAAAACATTAGCAAATATGACTGCTAAGAAAGAGACATTTGATTATTTTAAACAAAATTAAAGAGGAGGATTAATATGGTAAACAAAGTAGAATATGGTAATGTTAAAAACATATTAATTGGTCAAGCTAGTTATTATATCGCATTACCTGTTAAAGTTTCTGGTTCTGCTAATACTACAATAAAAGCTGGAGAACCATTAACTGGTGATTTAACAACAAGATTATCTAGTGAGTTTACTGCGGCAACGAGTGGAGCTGTAGGTTTACTATTACACGACGTATTACTAGACAAATCTGGAAAAGGAAATGGTACATTACTAATAGCTGGATGTGTTGATAAATTAAAAATCGACTCAGCAGTATTAGGTAATATTACAACTGCTAAAGCAGACTTACCATTAATTATAGTAGCAGAAGGGAGTAAGATTTAATTATGCCAACAATTTATGATTTAGTTACATCTAGTGATGTAGTTGCATATTGGACACAAAAAAATGAAAATCAACAACCACTTTTAGGTGAAACACTATTCCCTAATAGACGTCAATTAGGTACTAAACTAGAATGGGTTAAAGGTGCAAATAATCAACCAGTTGCATTAAGATTATCTAGTTATGATGCTAAGGCTATTCGTAGGGATAGACAAGGTATCGAGAAATATGATACTGAAATGCCTTTCTTCAAAGAGTCTATGTATATTGACGAACAAATGCGTCAAAATTTAAACAATATGATAGCATCTAATAATGAACAAGTTATTAATCAAATATTAATTAATATTTATAATGATGAAGTATCATTAATTGATGCATCTGAAATAGCTCTTGAAAGAATGAGAATGGAAGCATTAACAACTGGTACTATTACTTTATCAAGTAATGGACAATCATATACTTATGATTATGGTGTTCCTGCTGGACACAAAAAGACAGTTACTACTGCTTGGAGTACTGCTAGTGCTGATATAATCGGAGATATTAATGATTATGTAGAAGCTATGAAAGCAGAAGGTGTTAATATCACAAGAGCTATTTGTAACTCATCTGTTGCTAAAAGTTTTAGAACAAATACAGCTCTTAAAAATGCTATTTATGTATTCGCTGGTGGTACAGTAAATGTAACAACTGCTAGAGCAATTGATTATATTTATGCTGAAACTGGTGTAATGTTCTACGTTTATGACAATGTATATGTAAATGAAGCTGGAACAGCAGTTAAATATGTACCAGATGACACAGTAGTTCTATTACCAGATGGTGATTTAGGATATACTAATTTAGGTACTACACCAGAAGAGTCAGATTTAATGAATAACTTAAATGCTGATGTAAGCATTGCTGGAGATGGTATTGCAGTTACTACAAGTCAAATTGTTGACCCAGTTAATGTTGAAACTAAAGTATCTATGGTTGCTTTACCTTCATTTGAAATGGCAGATAAAATTGTTATTGTTGATGTTACACCCTAATCTAGCCGATAATAAAGTCGGCACCGCAAAGGTCGGAGAAGCTAAAGTAGGATAGGAGGTGTTTTAATGGCATATTCAAAACAAACATGGACATCTGGGGAAACTATTACAGATGTAAAGTTAAACCATATAGAAGATGGGATTGCCGATATAGAGTTAACACCAGGACCAAAAGGTGAGAAAGGTGATACCGGACCACAAGGAATACAAGGACCAAAAGGTGATAAAGGTGATACCGGGCAACAAGGTCCTGCTGGTGAAGACGGATCAGACGCTAAACAAATAACAAAAGTTGTTATAAACACGGATGCTACTGATAAAGTAACTGGTGGAACTGTTACTTTTACAGATGAGTCTACTGTGGAAATAACGATTAATAAGGCGGGTGCTTAATGATAACTATAACAAATAATAAAGAAACTAAAATTGTAACTAAGGGTGCTTATAATTCTTTTTATAAACCCCTTGGTTATACTATTGAAAAATCTGTCAAAAAAGAACCCATAAAGGTTCAAGAAATCAAAGAAGATAAAAAAGAAATAAAAGCAACAAAAACAGATGAAACAAAAGAAACAGAAAAAGGAAAGTAGGTGTAGTCATGCTATATGTTATTGATAAAAAGTATTATATAAAAGTTGGCAGAAAGTTTATACCTGTTGATATAACATATAAAAATAATGATATTCAATTAACACCACATAAAGAAAAATATATCGAAGATGATGGACATATAAAGTTTAAAACACAAATTGTTGACGAAAAGTTTAAAGAAAGTTTTAAACCTAAAAAATCAAATTACGAATTAAACCGTGACTAGGAGGTGGGTATATGAAATCTATTAATACTTTAGCAAACGAATTGAGAGTATCGTTAAAAGCTCGTGATTTCAATATCACAGATAGTGCTGACGACATGATACTACTTCAAACAGAAGTGCAAAGAGCGATAGATAAAATAAATGAATGTCGTAGATTCACTCCGACAGAAGATAAACCATATCCACAAAGATATGAAAGTACGATAATACCACTTTGTTTATGTGCTTTTGCGAAAATTGGAGCAGAAGGACAAACTAGTCATAGTGAAAATGGTATAACGAGAAATTATACTACAGGTGGAGATTATCCACAAGATATATTAAACGGTATCATACCGTTAATAAAGTAGGTGATGATATGCGAAATCTACGAAGAAATAAAAGAAAGTTATATCTATGTCAAAAATATACCGATAATCTTATAGATAAATTTAAAGAACCTATGGAGCTATGGGAGAATTATGTTCCTACTAATAGTGAGGGTGATTTAATATCTATGGGAATGGATTATCCAATGTATCTACGAATAAAGACAAATGTATCTGAAAGAAATTTATTTCATCCTGGAGATAGACTTTATGTATATGTTGATAAACCATCAGAGCATGATCCATTATGCAAAGATGCTGATTATGAGGTAGAAAGCGACCCAATGGTGTTTATAAATGAGATGGAAGTTGTATTACATAGATTGAGTAGTGATACCAATGAGTAGAATAATTAAAATGCGAGTTGATACAAAAGAAATCAGTCGCATGATAAATAGTCTTAATACTCTTTCATCTGATATAAACAAATTGAAAACCGAAATACCAAAGGAAATAGCAAAAGAAGGTTTAAAACATTTAAACAGTCTATATGCTAAAAAGCCATCAACAAATGATACTGATGATATAAACACTAGCATACAAGAATATGATGGTGGTTGTAACATAATATCACAAGGTAAAGATGTGTTATATGAAGAATTTGGTACAGGTGATGTTGGTGAACAAAGTCCACATGAAAATAAAGATAAAATGTCTGGACTTAAAGGTTACAATACTGGTCCTACTATTAGAGATGTTCCTAAAGGAAATGCTTGGTTAGAGAAAAAAGGTATTACTAAAGGTAAATATTGGGTTTACATGAAAGATGGTGTCCCAACTCCAACTCAAGGTATTCCTGCTGGAAAACAAATGTTTGATACAAGTAATTATCTTCGGAGTGGTGTTATAAAAACAATTATGAAAGAGAAAGCGAGTGATGTCTTATCGAAAGTTTAATAGAACAATTAAAACAAGATATTAGCGATTTCTTTTCCAATACCGAAGAAGTGAAAAAAGTTGATAATAATTATAATGGAGAATATCAAGATATTCTTGTAAAAGAACAATACGAGAAAAATCCTAAAAAAAGATATCCTGCGATTATTATTAGCGAAATTAATAACGAAGATTTGCAACAATATTTTGATGGTAGTGAAAGAATCAGTTATCTAGGTTATCAATTTGAAATAGATTCTGAACAGAGTTTAGATAAAACTGCTATACAGAATGTAAGATATATAATGAAGCTATTAGATGGATATTTAAAACAAGATAGATATAGATGTCTACGTAGATTAGGCGACCCTGCAATAGCACCGTTGACTAGTGATACGAATGTAATTATTGGATATTTAAGATACGAATGTAACTTAGATATAAAAACAAATACTATTTATAGGAGGAGTTAAAATGGCAATTAATTTATCTACTGCTGGAGTTCAATTATTATATGCAGCAGAAAAAACAGCTGGAACAAGACCAACTACTGGTTATACTAGAATTAAAGGAATTAAGAGTACACCAAGCCTTAACCCTAGTCCAGATACACTAGAAACAACAACACTAGACGAACTAGAGTATAAGACATATATTGATGGTCTTAAAGACATTGGTGGAGCATTAGAGTTTACTTTCAACTTAACAGAAGAGTTATATGATGCTTGGGAAGGTTTAATGACTGCATATGAAACTGCTAAAACAACAAATAAAGCAATGTGGTTTGAAATATTAATACCTGGTTTGACAAATGCAGTTTTCTTTACTGGAAACCCTAGTGCTATGGGATTACCAGAAACAGAAGTTAGCGCAGTTCTTGAAACAACTAACTATATAACACCAACAAATGCACCAGAATGGCTTGCAAAAGTTGAAGAGGGTGCTGGGGAATAAAAAGAAGGAGATGTGTAGAATATGAATACAAAAATTAATCTAACATATAATGGAGAAAAATATACTTTAGAGTATAATAGAATGGCAATTAGATTACTAGAACAAAATGGTTTTGAATTAGAAGAGTTCCTAAAGAAACCAATGACTAATATTCAATTAGCATTTACTGGAGCATTCTATAAAAATCATAAAAAGTTAAATCAAACAACCATTGACAAAATATATGATAGTTGTAAAGACAAGGCGAATTTAATTGCCGCTCTTCAAAAAATGATACAAGAAACCTACGAGTCATTACTAGAAGATGGTAAAGACAACGAGGGAAACGTGGAATGGGAAGTAGTGGACTTATCTCCAAAGACAAGTCAGAAGTAGAGGATACTTCCCTTTCTATCTTTTTTGAAAAAATGTGTCCTATATACATGGGATACGGAATGTCTTATGATGAGTTTTGGTATGGTTCACCATATCGTACTAAATTTTATTTAGAAGCTTATAAAAGAAAAATAAGACAACAAGATGAGAGTATGTGGATGCAAGGCATGTATATATATGAGGCACTTTGTAAAGTATCTCCTGTATTACATGCTTTTTCTAAAAAAGGAACAAAACCTCTACCATATTCTAGCAAACCATATCTTTATAATCAACCAGAGTTTAAATCAGAACAAGAGAAAGAACAACAAAGAAAGAACGAAGAATTACTTGTTAAATTACATTTTAAGAAATGGGTTAAAGATACGGCTGCTAAATTTAATAAAAAAGAAAAGTGAGGTGATTCTATTTGAATACCGATACTTTGATGATAAATATACAAAGTACAGCTAATGATGCCACTAAAGAAATAGGTAGTCTAATAAGTGCATTAATGAAATTACAAACACAATTAAATAATACTTTGGATGCATCAAAGAATTTTTCACAATTAAAAAAGAATTTAAGTGGAGCAACAAGTAAAACTAGCACACCAAAGACGCCAACTGTTAATATGGATTCTGTTAAAAATTTAAAAACAACAGATACTATGTCTGCATTAGCATCACAAAGTACAGTTCTTAGTAAACAAGGTTCTTTACTATCTAATTATAGGAGTCAGTTACAAGCAGTTGGTTTAACACAATCAGCATTAGGAAAACAAATATCACAAACAACAAACCAAACAACAAAAGGGAGAACTGAAATAACAAAATATCAAAATTCACTAGGTCAATTAACGGTTAGAGCTAGAACAGCTAGTGATGGTTTGACAAGGTACACTACATCGTTAAGAAATGCAAATAAAGAATCTAAAAATAATTTTTTAAAATCTTTAACTAGTGGTTTGAGTGGGGCTACATTACAATTCAGACTTGCTTGGGATACGATAAGAGGTATCACAACCACATTAGGTAATCTTGCTATGAATGGTGGTTCTTATTATGAAAATTTAAATTTATTTGCTACTACTCTTGGTGATAAAGCCCAAGAAGCGTTTGATTGGGTTAATAAATTCAGCGATGCTTTATATTTAGACCCTAGTAGTGTTATGCAGTATATGGGTACATTTAATAGTTTGATTAAAGGTTTGGGTGTTGGTACAGATGATGCATATCTTATGAGTCAGCAATTAACACAACTAACATACGATTTATCATCATTTAAAAATATACCTATTGAACAGGCATTTGAAAAATTACAAAGTGGTATTTCAGGAGAAATTGAACCATTGCGTAACGTTGGTGTTGCTTTATCGGAAGCCACTTTACAAGAATTAGCTTATTCATTAGGAATAGATAAGTCTGTAAGTTCTATGAGTGAAGCAGAAAAAGCACAGTTAAGATATATTCAAGTTATGAAATCCAGTACAGAATGGCAAGCTGACATGGGTAAAACGTTAACTAGTCCTGCGAATGCTATTCGTGTAATGAAACAACAGTTTACGTTGTTAGGACGTGCGATAGGTAATGTATTTATACCTATACTCATGATGGCTATACCATATGTAATGGTTATTACTGAATGGCTTACAAATCTCGCTAATGCTTTAGCAGATATACTGGAAAGAATATTTGGAATTGATTTGGATTTCAGTTTGGGTGATTATAGCGATTTTGATACAGGTGGTATTACTAGTGGATTAGAAGATATTGGAGATACTGCTGATAAAACAAAAAATAAATTAAATACTATGCTTGCACCATTTGATGAACTTAATAACATTCAAACAAAATCAAAAAGTGATAGTGATGATGATGGTTTAGGAGGATTAGGTGGTGATTTGGGAGTTGATTTGCCAGGTTATGATGCTTTGTCTAAACTTACTGACCAGTTTAATAAAAATATCGATAATGCGAGAAAAAATTTAGAAGGATTAATACCTGTAGTATTGTCTATAGGTGCCGGTATTGCTGCATGGAAAATATCAAAAAAATTGTTAGAAGGTATAGATACTCTAAAATCATTAAGTTCTAAAGATTTATCGTTTAGTGTTTCTTTCGCAGGTCTTTCTATGTTTTTAACTGACCTTTCAGATTTAAAAGAAGCTTTAGATGATATTTTAAAAAATGGTCCAAATTTTACAAATGTAACGAAACTTTTGAGCGAATTTGTAGGTAGTATTAGTGATATATTCATTATGTTAGGAAAAGTTAAACTTGGTGGGGCATTAAAAGTAGTCCAAGGTGTTGGCGAAATTGTTTCTGCCATTTCTGATATTTCTAAAAATGGCGTTAATTGGGACAATGTAACAACCTCTATCAAAGGTTTGACAAATGTTGTCATTGGAATAGGATTATTTTCAAAAAGTGCAAAAGGTTTAAAAGCCGCTGGTGTTGCTTTAACAATACAAGGTATTACTAGAATTATAGAAGAATTGCAAGATAATTGGGACGCTATTAAAAAAGGCGATTGGAGTGGTATTGATAAAGCTAAATTAATTACTGGAGGTTTGGAAGTTTTAGGTGGATTAGTATTAGCTTTCGATGTCTTTAACAAGATAAAAAGTGGAGTTAATATGACAAAAACTGTTGAAAACGTAACAGAAGTTGGGAATACTATTTCGGGTATAGATAAACCTACTAGCACATTAACAAAATCGTTAGGTTCTCTTGCTAAAAATTTAGGATTAGGTCTTATTGTTATTGCCGAAGTTGCGGCTGCTGCTGTTCTGTTTGTAGGTGCTATATGGGCATTAGGAGCAGAATTAGAACAAGTAGGACTTGCATGGGAGCCTGTATTAGATAATGGAGAAACAATTGCAACAGCGATAGGTTTAGGTACGTTAATATTAGTTGCTATAGGTACTGCAGCTGGTTTATTAGGAATGGCGACAACTGCTACAGGTTATGCACTTCCAATTGCTATAGGTTTAGGTACATTAATGTTAGTAGAACTTGGAGCCGCAGCAATATTGTTTATAGCCGAAGTATGGGCAATAGGTACTGGATTAGACCAAATAAGAATTGCATGGCAACCTGTATTAGACAATGGTGAAACTATTGCAACTTCGATAACTGTTGCAACAGGCTTATTGATTGGTATAGGTGTTGCTACTGCAGCATTAGGAACTGCTACGGTTGCATCAGTTGGTCTATTACCTGTAGCAATAGGTCTTGGTACGGCATTGTTGGTAGAATTAGCAGAAGCTACAAAAGCATTTGTTGATAGTGTAACAGACGTTGCAAAACAAATTAATAATAGATTAGCACCACAATTAGAAGTTATGAATGAGAATGCTCCTACAGTAACAAAAGGTTTGAACAATTATATGAATTTCTTAAAGAAATTTGCGTCAATTATATCTGAAAGTACAAAAGTAGATTTATTATCTGGATTCAAATCATTAGTAGATGGATTAATTGGTTTATTTGCAGAGGACCCTATTGAAAAACTTGCTAAAGATGTAAATAAAACATATACACAAACAAAAGACTTAAATAAAAAATTAAAAGATGCTAATCCGGAGCTTGAGGAAGCTATTGATTTAACATCAGAGTACTTAAAATTGATTAGTAAATTAGATAAGTTGGCAAAAAATAATAAGACATCTAAACTTTCTAGAAATTTATTTACTAATATGGAAAATGCTGGTAGAAATATTATTACAGGATTAGTTAGTGGTATGAATTCAAAAATATCTAGTTATAATAATGCGTTAAATAATATATATAATTCAATAAACACAAATAGAGGAAGAAATGCTGGATATAATTTTGGTGCAGCTATGGCTAGTGGCATAAATAATGGTATAAGAAGTAATCTAAATACAACCATTAAACTTTTAAATAGTTCTGGAAAGAATACTGGCACAAGTTTTAAAATAAGAGCATATGCATCTGGTGGTTATCCAGATTCCGCAAGTCTATTCTTCGCAAACGAAAATGGAATACCAGAAATGATAGGTAGAATTGGTAATCAAACCGCCGTTGCTAATAACGACCAAATTACAACAGCTATTGCTAGTGCTGTTACACAAGCTATAAATAATTCTGATTTCGGACAAAATGGTTCACCTACCGTTATTTACATAGGAAATAAGAAAGTTTATGAGGGTTACGGACAACACGTTCAAAGAGAAAACGATAGATATGGTACAAATATGATAAGAATTTAGGAGGTATGTTATGAGTAATTTTAAAGGTTATTATATAAAATGTAATGGGTGTACTTTTCAAAACCCATCGATGAAAAGAGAAAGTTATAAATTTGCTCCTAAGTTAGTACAAACAGCAGATGCTACTACCACTGCTAGTGGTGTGTTATCTATCAAAGTACTACCACACACAAGACGTAAGATATGGCTTTCTTTCCCTCCTATGACTCCTGAACAATTTAGAGTATATTATAACGCCTTAGGTATGGGCGGTGGAGGAACAGGTATGTATTTATCGGTAGAAGCATATGATTTTGCTACAGATAGGTATATAACTGATACTTATTATCATACTGATATACAATATAGTCCCGTTAAATACGGTGGACAAGATATGATACAGATTGATGATTTTGAACTCATAGGACACTAGGTGGTGATTGAATGACTGATAGTGATAAACAAGCGTTAATTAAAGGTACTGCTACGATACCGTATAGAATAACTGTATTAGGAGATACAGAAACAGAAAACGTTATATTAACAGAAGAAGATATTGTTAGTACTACTTACGAAGATTACAGATATGTAGACACAGCTACAATTTGTATAGGTCAATTTGTAGCTCGTACTATATCTGGAGAATTGAAAAACGTTAATAATGCTCTTGAAATAGAAAATAAAGAAATAAAAGTTGAACTAGGTGTTAAAACTGATACAAGTACAAACTATTATTCTTTAGGTAATTTCTTAATTACTGCACCGACAGATGATGACGTGAAAGAAAAGACATCTTTTGAGGCAATGGATTATACGAAAAAATTTAATCAAGAGTTCGATGGTACAGGATTATCATTTCCTTGTACAGTATTGCAATTAGCACAATATTGTTGTAATAGATGTGGAGTAGAACTTGCTACAACAACATTTACAAATAGTACATTTATAGTTCCTAATAATCAATATGAAACTGGTGATACCTATAGAAAAGTTATGCAAGATATTGGTAAGTTAGCGTATTCTTGGATAAGAATAGGTTGGGATAATAAATGTTATATTGATTTTTCTGTTCCTAGTACAACAATTGAAGATGATAATAAAATAACACCTCATAATTATTATGATTTAACAGTGCAAAATGAAAAGTTCGGTCCTGTTAATAGAGTTGTTATAGGTATGACTGATGTTGAGGGAGAAAATGCTTATATTGAAGATGGTGATAGTATTGCTGCAAATGGTGTGTGTGAATTACAAATAATGGATTGTAATATTACATATACACCAGAATTAAGGCAACAAGCAATAACTGGTGCGAGTAGATTATTTGGTTTAACTTTTGTGCCAGTAGAAATAAATACAACAGGACACCCTTGGTTACTTGGTGATGAATTAATTGAAATAGAAAAAACAGATGGTACAAAAATTACAACAATACCTTTTGATAGAACAATAGAATATGCAGGGCATATTAAGACGAAGTTAGTTGCGAGTGCCGATACAAAAACAGAAACAGAATATAAAAACCCAGGTACATTAGAAACGGCGGTTAAACAAACGAGAATTATCGTTGACAAACAAAATCAAACTATAACACAAGTTGTTGAAAATGTTGGGCAATATGATGAAAGAATTACACAAGTAGAACAAGATGTAGATAGTATAAGTCAACAAGTAAGTCAGATAACAGATTTAACAAGAGAAGTTACTAATATAGGTAGTATATCTACTGGTGAAGATACCATGTCTGGGTATCCAGTTGAGTTTAGAATATACGGAGATGTTATGCCAGTCTATCCAACTAATGACTTATATCCTAGTAATACATTGTTTTCAAAACCTAGTGAATATTATTTAACTGTGGAATATACTGAAGATGATGAATCTAAACAAGATGTTATACAGCTTCCTTTTGATTATTTAACTTATTTAGATAAAACATATGATGAATTTGTCATCGATAGTGCCGGAAATGCTAGAAAAATAAAACGTATTGGTTTCAGTAGTACGGGCAACAAATATGTATTACCAGAAGAAGAAATTATTGAATATGGTCGAATATTTATAAATTTACATGAAGGTGTTAATACATTATACATGAATTACTATACACCAACAATATATTTGAAGTATGCTATTGTTAATGATTATACAGATATATTCGCTACAAAAGTAGAATTAAAATCTTCAATAGAACAATCTGCAAGCAATATAATGTTAGAAGTAACTGGTGATATAGATACACTAGATGAAACATTATCTGCAAAAATAGAATTAAAAGTTGATACGGAAAATCTGATAAGTGAGATAAATGCTAGTGCTGATGTTATAAATTTAACTGGTAATAGAATAATAATAGATAGTGAAAATTTCAAAGTTACAGAAGATGGCACTATAACTGCAAATAATGCAACGTTAAATGGTTCATTTAGAAGATATTCAAGTGATACTGGATATTTAGCAGTTGCGATTGATAGTAATAGAATATCCTTTTATGATTGGAGCAATGAGGGTATTGAATCTGGTTCTGTCGGAGCCACACAAAGAGTAGGTAGTGATGACCCTAGCGGAGTAAGATTATATTGTGAATCAGGATTAACTGTTGGATTGGGTTATATTAATTCGGAAAATACTATAACGAATGTTATTGCGTTTGACTCATCAGAACCTAATAGTACGCCTTTTATAATAAATACTGCTAGTGGTACATTGTTTGGCAACAATCCTTCTGGTGGAATAACTGTAGAACACGGTCTTATAAAAGATTGGAGTATTAAAGGAATTACAACAAGACTTTATCTTGCTACAGAAGGAGGTGGGATGTATTTAGATATTGCTAATGGATTAATAACAGGTTGGGGTTACCAATAGAAAGGATGATGTGATATGAAAAATGATATAAATAATCCAGCTGATGATATTGAAATTAGTGAACCTGATATAATACATAACAACCCAACTATAGATAAATAGAAAAGGAGATAATTTATGAAAGATATACCTATTCAAATAGCTGTCGAAGAAGCTAAAAAAGAGATTATAAATGATATTAATGAAATATCAAATAAATATAATCTATCTTACTTCTTACTTAATATCATAATGAATGATATACATGAAGAAGTAAGTATAAAAGAAAAAGAAGAATTTAATGTATTAAGAAAACAATATAATAAAAACAAAGAGGTGAAAAAAGATGGAAAAGATACAATTTAAAGATTTACCAAACATGACAACACCTTTGAGTAGTGCAAACTTAAATCAAATGCAAGATAATATGGAAAATGCAATAATACCTATTAAACTTGTTACTATTAGCGATACAGCTCCAAGTAGTGCTACTACTGGAGATATGTATTATAATACTACAGATAATAAAGTATACACTGCCACTGCTACTAACACGTGGGATAGTGGTAGTACACCTAGATATGATGGCTTTTATATAAATACGAATGATAATACATTGTTTTATTATGATGGTAACACTTTGATTTTATCTGGTGGAAATCTAACTGATAAGAATATCAAAAACGAAGAAACAACAAGTGAAACTGATGTTTATAGTTGTAATTATGTTAATAATGTAGAGAATAATCTGACAAGAAAAGTTCTTTGGGAAAATACTAGCAAAACATCAATGCCTGAGGGAACAGAAATAAATTTATCAAGCAATGATTATGATATGTTGTTATGGGTTTTTTCGACATCTGTTAATGGGATACAGAATAATAGCTTATCCGCTTGTATGAAAGGTAACAATTGCATACTATACACTACAACAGTATCTAGCAACATACAAGTAAGACGGCAATTGAATTATGTTTCTGATACTAAATATACAGCTACAGTTGGATATGCTGGAGGAAAAGATGATAATAATGCGATACCAATTTACTGCATTGGTATAAAGTTATTTTAAAAAAAGAACAATGACTAAAATAATTAATAATAGTAATTTGTCAATAAATAACTAATATGATATAATATCAATAGAAATAAAGGTCGGTGATAATATGGAAATAACTAGAGGTGATACATTTGAGTTTCGATTCCAAAGAAAAAATCAAAATAAAGAAGTTATAACAGAAAAGCCAGATAAAATGTATTTTACAGTTAAAGAAAACGACCGTACAGAAGATTACCTTTTTCAAAAGCGATTGAATAACAATACTATTTCTTATGATGAAGTTTCTTATTATTACAATATAACTATTGATCCAGAAGATACTAATAATTTGTCTTATGGTACTTATTACTATGATATAGAAGTGATAACAGGTAATAAAGTTAAAACAATAGCAAAAGGTCAATTATCAGTAACAAGTGAAATAACATTTAAAGCAAACGAGGTTTGAAATGAATAATGAAATCTTAACTATGGAAAATGATTGTGAAGAATTTGTTATTATCGAGCCTACAACAAAAGAAATAGTTACTTTTGAAGAAAATACTGGAGGTACTTCTAATTATGAATATTTAACTAATAAACCACAAATAAATAGTGTAGAGTTAGTTGGAAATAAAACATCAAGTGAGCTTAAACTACAAGGTGAAATGGAAGCTCTTTCTAACATGGATATAGAAAATTTATTGAATAATCAAGGAGGAAATAAAAATGGCAAAATATTTAGATGAGAATGGGTTATTATATTATAACCAAAAACTAAACACTAAATTTGAGGGAAAAGTTGACAAAGAAGAAGGAAAAGGACTTAGTGAAAAGAACTTTACTTCTACTTATGAACAAAAATTGAAAAGTTTAGAAAATTACACATTACCGATTGCCAGTGCAGAAACACTAGGTGGTGTTAAAGTAGGTGCTGGATTACAAATAAGTAAACAAGGTACATTGAGTGCTACAGGTGGTGGTACAGCAGATTCTGTTGCTTGGGAAAACGTACAAGATAAACCAACAACGATTTCTGGATATGGTATCACAGATGCCAAAGTAGAAGGACAGGTTGTAACATTAGGTTCTAATTCTGTTACCATACCAACAAATAACAATCAATTAACAAATGGTGCAGGGTATCAAACTGCTAGTCAAGTCCAATCTGCC
>ERZ1643246.384-NODE-384-length-58220-cov-86.244666_pt1 | contig 58220 bp, 54 predicted proteins | sample MGYA00579265_ERZ1643246 | MGnify/ENA primary metagenome ERZ1643246 (study PRJEB29033, sample SAMEA4952261) | chicken gut metagenome | biome: Broiler Chicken; feature: Gastrointestinal Tract; material: Caecum | place: Ireland | collected 2018 | study: Broiler... | reverse complement strand
GTATCTGGTACGAAAATAGCTGGTTTTGGGTACACGAAGTAAAACGTCTTTGTATTTCGTCTTACATGGCCTTGTGTATACCCATCCATCTATGGCAGCGTACCTCCCGTGTCTACCAGGATCTCCCGCGTCTCCGCCGGGTCCTCACTTCCTTCGTCCCGCCTGCCCATATCCAGGGTGTCAGCTTAGCTCCTTTGCAGGGTCTTGCCCTATGGTGATGATTTCTGCCGACTACTGGCTCATTCTTTGTGTTTTATTTACTGACTTCCGGCACTCTTCCTCATTCCGGCACCTTGCGGCGGACGTTTCCCCGTAAATGATTCCCCGTACCTTTCAGCTGTCCTGTCACAGCTGAATTCAACCCACAGCACTGCATGGACTCAATTCAACTGTGACAAGCATTGATCAACGGTTACTGGTCTGTTCTCTTATGCTGCCTGTATCTGTGGCCTGCGGATATCCCCCATCATTTTCTCCGGGTCATAATCCACCCCTTTGGTCAGTATCACATAAAAGATCCTGATCACTTTGCACGCGACGGCCACCACGGACTGCATCTTCTTCAAAGGATTCTCTTTGCGTGTCCGGTAATACTCATGGATCTCTTTGAACTCCGCATTCTTCCCGATCAGCGACAGCGCCGCCTCATACAGCACATATCTCAGACGTTTCCTGCCCCTGTAACTGATCCGGCTTTCCCCTTTGTGCTTTCCCGATTCATTTGCCACAATCGCATACCCTGCCAGCTTCTGCAGCTGTTTCGGATCTTCAAAACGTCTGATATCTCCGGCTTCTGCAATAAATCCGCTGACGGTTAGCAATCCGACTCCCTTGATTGCCATCAGTTTATCGATGTAAGGGATCTCTTTTAGCTTTTCTTCTATCATTCCAAGCAGTTCTTCCACTCTTGACGCATATACATCCATGTCATTCAGCAGGTTCCTGAGTTCTATCCTTGCCGCTTCCGGCGCTTCCTTACTCCCGATGCTATGCTCCGCAGCCGATACCAGGGTCTTTGCCCTCTTCATTCCGGCGCCCCTCAGCTTTGCGCCCCTCCAGATCCGGTTTACACCTTCCACACCCAGTTTCCGGATATCCTCCGGCAGCGGCGCTGCCTGCAGCACGATCCTTCCGCTGACCGCCTTGAAATCCCTGTAAACGTCTTTATACTCCGGGAAATAGATGGAGAACCATCTGGCGATCCGGTTTTTGGCTCTGGTAAGCTCTTCCTGTGCCTGGAACCGCATGTTTGACAAACTCCTGATCTCTGCATAAACGCCGGTCGGTATATATGGATAAGAAAAACGTCCTTCATTCACAAGACTGGCGATCGTCTTTGGATCTTTACGGTCATTCTTATTGGGATTATTGTCGTCCAGTTCTTTCGACTTTTTTACGTGATGGGGATTTACATGCACCGGCCTCATCCCATTGTCCTGCAGGAATTTTCCCAGGGCGAACCAGTAATGACCGGTTGGCTCCATACCAGGAATCACAACGGATTTGCCATTTTTCTCTAAAAGATCCTCCACCCAGGCTTTGAATGACAAAAAACCTGCTTCGTTATTGCTAAATTCAAAAGGCTTTTTGGTGAATTCATAATTCCTCCAGTCGAAAGCACGGGCAAAATAAGTTTCACTTCCAACATCAATACCAACAATTAAAGTTTTTTCAGTAATGGATGCAATTTTTGCGTTTTGTGTGTTATACTTCATTTCGGATACCTCTCTGTTTAATAAGATTTTTACTAACCGGCAAAGTCAGCAAATCTTATTTTACTCTGAGGTATCTTTTTATCAACCACCTTTCTTGGAATCCTCTATGTTTGTATTATACAGGAAGCTCCTTGTTTGTTTATATATATTGTCTGAATGATGGCCTGTCAATAATAGGGAAGGCGGTTTTTCCACCTAGCGAGACTATGAATTTAATCTAGCAACCTACCTTCATACATAATACTCAGCTCGCCATAAACCTAAGCCCAGTTACCTGGCTAGTGGGGACGCTCTGCATAAACGCAAACTGGTATTTCCAGTCAGAACGGTAGAAACGTCAGTTGCCACAATCCTCAGGCACTCCGGCATCGCCGCTATCATAATGGTTAAAGCCGGGTTTGCATCTTTCATGACTTCAAACCTCCTTCCATTCTTTTATTTGCTTTATTTTCTGAACCTTTCATGTTAAACGAAATCAATCAATGAACATAAATACTCAACACACCACAGATCAATCTTCATTTGTCATTTATATCTCTGACAAAAAAGAGTATTTGACCTTCGTAATTCTACTATTTCTTCTTTAGTATGTACTTGCAACATATTCTTATAATCTTCTCCCACGATAGTGCCGTGTAATTATGAATGCAAGTTATTAACGAACTCCCCTGTTCTGTATAAATAGTTTCTTTTGTAACAGAATCTCGGAAGCAATAAAAGTCGAAATTCGTCTCAAATTCCTGAAGTTCTTCGTTCCAGCTTTCCCATATTCCGATATGTATATCAATTCCCAGCTCTGGAACAAATATATAGCTTTCCTCCAGAAGCTCCCTATGCTCATCATCCTGTACCAATACAAAAAAATCGCTGAATGGTTCCTCATTTTCCAGAAACTCATCCAGCTCGCCAATCTTCATTTCTGTTATTTTAATCGCAAATCCCTCCATGAAAAAAACCGCTGCAGGTCATTAAAACGGCCCACAACGGTTCCTATAATTTTTATTTTTCTTGTTCTCCGTAAAGTCTGGCAATGATCTCATCAACAGATTTTCCAGACTGAAGTACTGCTTTGTATAACTTCTCTTTCTGTTCCTCTTTGATCTTTGCTTCCAGATCTTTCTTTTTTGCTTTTAAATCTTTCAGCTTCATCTCAGCTTCTGAAATCTGGTTTTCAAGTTTTTCCAGTTGTTCCTCTAATGTAAAATTTTCCTGTTTTCTTCGACCTCTGGCCATATCCTGTTCCTCCGACAAATTAGTTTCTTTTATCATAGCATTATTGTACCGGAAATACTATATCTTATTTTTAAGTTATTTTAATCTTATCTGGAATTTTTATTTTTCTGCGTAAGAGCCTGTTTCTGATATTCCAAAATCCGATTGTATCTTTCCATCACAGCTTCATCCAATTCTTTTTTAAAGTCTGCGGTCACTGCATGGGCAATATCCTCTTTTCTCCCTTTCTGTGTGTTCGGCTTCTGCGGCATTCCCACAAAAGTATTTCCATTCCACCCCTGGATCACATGCATCTGATGTACAACAAACACATTCTGGATCTTCATGGATCCCTCCGCTCTAAAGGTATCATTTCCTTTGATTGGACTAACACTCAGATCATAAAACATTTCTTCATCACCCCATGTGCTATCACAATCATGGTATTTATCATCAATCTGCTGATAGGTCTCAATAACCGATTCCGTAAGAGCCTTTCTGAATTCTGCATTTTTAAAAGAGAAGAACGGCAGATATTCTTTCGACTCATAATCCTGATACTTCGGCATTTCCAAATACATATTTCCCTGGGCGGACTGCTTCAGCGCAATGCTCTTTGCACAAAACTGTCCGTCAAATGTAATACTCACAAATCCTTTTAAATTACTGTCCTCTTTGTCTACTTTATAAACTCGAATATTGAAATCCATAAAAATCTCCTTTCCTGTTAAAATAAAAAAAGCCGGCTGCCAGCCCGTTTATCGTGCGGCCGCTGCCATCTGGGGCACCGCAATCACGGTTTCTGGTCTTTCCGGCATATCTATGATGTTTTCCTTTTCGTCTTTGATTTCTAACTGGGTATTGATCTCCAACTGCCGTCGCAGCTTTTCTTTCAGAAGGTCCTCATATGGAAATGGCTTTTCATATTCTATTTTGGCATTTTCCATCTCTATTTTATATTCCTCGATTCGCTGCCGGATCTTATCTGCCTCTGTATCCAACCCGTTTATCAGGTTTTCCAAGCGGACCATGTTTCCTGTATCGCTGGCTTTGATTTCTACCTCATATGGTTTTTCACAGCCATGTACATATAATATTGTTTCTTCCATATTTTTTATAAAACTGAGAGAAAATCCTTTATATTTACCAACTTCCACTTCCTCTTTCACAGGCGTCTGAGCAGTGACTGCCCGCAGGAATTCTCCTGCTTCTTTATGTTTTGTGAATACTTTCCCCCGGATTGTTATTTCGAACATCGGCTTTTTCTCTGTTTCTGTGTTCCGTGTCTGGATATCCTGTTCGTATCTCTTTAGAGCAGCCATACCGTTTTCGATCCTTTTCGGATATTCCAGAGTAAAGGCATCCTGCAGAAGATATCTTTTACTTTCATATCCTGATTTTAATACACGAAGCCGCATAACCTCATTGTCTACCTCCATCTTCTCCATGACTAAAGGATTTCCAGAGGCAACGGCCTTGATTTCTGCAAAGTTCAATACTGTTTCATCCACATCTTCACAATCCCGTGCCAGTTCTTTACTTGTCATAATCTGGGAAATAAATCTCTGCTTTGTTTCTACAATGCCCCACAGGTACGCATCAAAAGTGCCTTTTGTCACATATCGGTATACGCTCACTTCCTCATTCTGGTTGCCATGCCTTAGCCCCCGTCCTTCCCTCTGCTCAATGTCTGAAGGTTTCCACGGGCAGTCAATATGATGAAGCGACACTATCCGATCCTGAATATTTGTTCCTGTCCCCAGCTTTTCTGTACTGCCAATGATGATCCTCTTTTTTCCGCTTCTCATATCGGCAAACAGCTTATCCCGCTGCTCATCTGTCTTTGCGTCATGGATAAAACAGATTTCTTCTTCCGGTATACCTTTTTCGTTCAACTCTTGCTTGATATAATCATAGACCGTAAACGCCTTTCCCGGCCCCGGCGTTCCGATATCAGCAAAAACAATCTGGGTTCCTTTCTGATTTGCAGCTTCTATGTATTCCCGATAGATGTTTCTCACTGCCTGGTTCAGCTTTGAATCCCGATCTACCGGGGCATTGATATCCAGCAGCCGGGGATCAGTCCCTAAAAGCCGTGCCTCCCCCGTTATCTTCAGCATATTATCATCTCTGGGATCTACCAAACCGTTATGGATTGCTTCTGCCCTGGTTACCATTTCTTCCATCAATTCTTTTACATAATCCGACGCTTCCGATTCAACAATAATATATTTTCCGCCTTTCAGCTCCGGCTTCGGGATATCCAGCATTTCCGGCAGGATAATATCCGCCACTTCCCGGAACATCATCATCAATTCCGGAAGGTTCACAAATTTATTAAACCGGGTGCGCATACGGTATCCGGTTCCCTCCGGTGCCAGTTCCAAAGCTGTTGTAACTTCTCCGAAGTTTGCCGCCCATGCATCAAAATTTAAAATCCCCTTTTCCTGCAGACGTTTCTCCTGAAGGTACAGCTGCATAACATACAGCTCTGTCATGGAGTTTGACAGCGGAGTTCCTGTAGCCATGACGACTCCCGTTCCATGATTGATCTCATTGATATATTGAACTTTCATCCTCATATCCATAGCTCTCTGCGATCCGTTGGTGTTAATGCCGGCGATATTGCTCATTTTTGTAAATATTTCGAGATTTTTGAACAGATGTGCTTCGTCTACAAAGATTGCATTGACGCCTAATTCTTCAAATGTAACCACATGGTCTTTGATGGATTCATTATTAAGCTCCTTGATTTTACTCTCAAGCTGCTGTTTCTTTGATTCCATCTGCTTGACTGACCAGTTGCTTCCCTCCTCTTGTTTGGCTATTTCGATTGCACGGATCAGCTGGTTAATCTGATTCTCCATCATCTCCTTTTGGCGCTCTTCCGAAATAGGGATCCTCTGAAACTGGGTATGTCCAACGATCACACAGTCATAATCTCCGGTTGCGATCCTTGCCATCAGCCGTCTGCGGTTCTCTTTTTGAAAATCCTCCTTTTTGGCAATGAGGATATGGGCATTCGGATATGTCCGCAGGAATTCCGCTCCCATCTGATATGTCAGATGGTTCGGGACGGTGATCATGGGTTTTGTCGCAATGCCAAGCCGCCGCATTTCCATGCAGCCACAGATCATCTCTATGCTCTTTCCTGCACCGACTGCATGAGCCAGCAGTGTATTTCCTCCTGACGACAAGATTCTCGCCACGGCATTTTTCTGATATGGTCGCAGTTCGATCAGGGGACTCAACCCGGGAAGTTTCAGATAAGATCCGTCGTATTCTCTCAGCCGGATACAGTTAAACGTCTGATTATAATAATCTACGTACTTCTTTCTTCGTTCCGCATCCCGGAAGATCCAGCTTTTGAACTCCTCTTTCAGCTGCTCTGCCTTATCCCTGGCGATCATGGTTTCTTTCCGGTTGACCTCATATCGGACACTGTTTCCATCTTCAATCCGATCCCGGACCATGATCACTTTTCCATTCATGATCTGTTCAACAAGCGTATAGGCATCTATTCGGCTGGTTCCATAAGTCTGCGTTGCCAGAATACTTCTTGAAACCAGATTTTTATTTCCTATATGATAGGTCATATCCATGTCCAGCCGCTCTACCGTCACCGCAAGATTGATATTGGAGCATTTTTCCCTTTGATGAATTTCCGGGGTCTGCAGGATTTCATATAAGAACTGTTCATAATCCTTATTATCAATCCATGTAGTTCCAAGCTTGACTGAAATTTCGGTTGCGGTCAGATCCTTTGGCTGGACTTTTTCAAGGGCTTCTACATTTTCTGCATAGGTAGGGTCTGTCTGGGCATAGATCCGTGCTGTTTTTAACTTCTGCCGTACATCTCCGCTTAAATATTCTTCTGCGATCTCCCATCCGATGTTCGGATTGTCCGGATCAGCCTTCATGGGATTTAGATAGATCCTCCCGGCCAGCTCCTCTATCATCTCCTTCCGGGTTCCCGGATATAAAGACAGCATATAGGGGATATTGACCCGGTTATATTCTGACAGACTGATCTGCAGCGCCTCATATGCATTCTCTACCTGCTCAACGATATCTTTTGGCCGGATGGTCCGCTTATAGAACATATCGGCCTTATGTACCTTTTTATCATCATCCACTACTTCCAGAGAACTCAGCAGAGGATAATCGTTATCCTGACGGAAAGCGGATCGGTTGGTGCGGTCTGAAAAATAGCCGTGCGTTTTTACAAAGGCATCATATAACTTGTTCAGATGATTTTGTGCTTCCTGCAGTTCCTGATCTGAGCAGTTTCTCATCTGCATATCCATGATCTCATGGACCAGAAGGCGGATCTTGTGCATTCCACGGATACGCCGCTTCATGCTCTCTTTCCCCTGGTAGCGGTACATATAACTGCCTTCCCGGTAATATACTTCATCCTGATAAACGGTGTAAGTAAAGTTCGGCACATCCGGGTCCGCCTCAATCCGGTCTCTCAGCTCATTCTCAGCCACAAGTTCGCCTGTCTGATAGACATTCTTCGGGAGTTCTTCCACTGCACACAGCAACCGCTCCGCCAGGTTAAAGTCCGGCTCTTCATTGACAAGGGCCGTATATTTCGAATCTTTGCCAAAGACTTTTTCATCGAATACCATCTTTCCAAGCATCATTTCCGGGTGCTCCAGATAATACTCATTGACCGGTACATCATCTTCCGTAAGCCCGGTAAATGTCCAGATTGGTTCCTCCACTGTCCGCTCCGGCTTTTTACGAAAAAACAAGATGTCGCTTGTCACATCTGTATTGGCGTCTTTACTGAAGGATTTACCCGGGAGGCGGATCGCTCCCAAAAGCTGCGCCTGTTCAGCGAGCCCTTTTCTGATCCCAGTATCCTTTTTATCCAGTGTTCCTTTACTTGTGACCACTGCCAGGATTCCCCCGGGCCTTAACAGGTCCAGGCTTTTTGTGATGAAGTAATCATGGACCTTCAGTTTTTTCTTTTTATATCTGGGATCATAAATCTTGAAATCCCCAAAAGGTACATTGCCTACGACCACATCAAAACTGTTATCGGAAAACTCTGTTTTTTCAAAGCCTGTCACCTGGATATTAGCGGAAGGATGGAGGTATTGTGCGATCCTGCCGCTGATCGAATCAATCTCAACACCATAAAGCTGTGAGCCCCGCATTTCCTCCGGCAGTGCATGAAAGAAGTTTCCGATCCCCATGGCCGGCTCCAGAATCTTCCCTTGCTCAAATCCAAATTGGTGCAGGGCATGGTAGATCCCTTGCATGATCTCCGGCGGCGTATAAAAAGAAGTAGTCACACTCTTTCTCGCCTGGTTATACTCCTCTTCACTTAACAGCTCCCGCAGCTCCTTATATTCCTTTTTCCAGATAACATTTCTGGAATTAAACGCATTTGCAAGCCCGCCCCATCCTACATACCCTGCCAGAATTTCCTGCTCCTTTGCAGTGGCAGGCCTTCCAGCCTTTTCCAGTTTCTTTAACGTGCGGATTGCAGCAACATTACACTGATATCGTGTCTTACTTCCGCCTTCCGGAAGTGTCCAGCCCTCTTGATAATAAAAATCCACGGGCTCTGCCGGCACTTCCTCTGGAGGCTCCATGGCTTCCTCAATACTTTCTTCTATAAGCGCCTGCTCCTGTCTTTCCTCCGGCTCTGCCTCCCGTCTGCTTCCCTCTGTCTCCTCTTCGATTCTTTTTACTGGTTCTTCGCACTGTTTTTCGGCAAATTCCTGAAATAAAGCGACTGCTTCTTCCCCGCAGAAAGCATATCCTTCCATCTTACCCAGTTCATATTCTTCCGGCGTAAGAAAGGAGGACCGTGCGATCGCCTCCTGGATTGCTTCAGTAATCTCTGCAAAAGTAGGAAGCTGTTCATACACCTCTCCCTGTTCCTCTGCATAACTGATCCGTATATGGCTGTCTTTGATCTCAACATTTACAGGAACTCCTCCGGCGGAAACAGCCAGTTCCCTGCAGGAGTTTACTTCTGTCAGAAGACAATGGATAAACTCCAGTTTTGCCCTCTCGCTTACATCCAGCTGATAAAAATCGTAGATCAGCGCCTGATACGGCACGATAGCTGGGGAATTCTCCACAAAATCTTTTATGGCCTCCCTGCGGATCTGGTCATGGAATTCGCTATCCGTTTCTTCAAAGGTTTCCTGTTCCACATCCTCTGTCGGTACATCTGTAGGTATTTCCTGTGCTGCCTCCAGCATAGCTGCGTACATATCCTGCAGATCAACGAACCAGGGAAACATCTCCATCATTTTCTGCTGCTGTTTCAGGGTTTTAGCCTCATCACTATAAGAAATCCTGTCCGCTTCTACTAAATGAGCGGTAAGGTCTGCAAATTCTTCCCAATCAAATTGGATGTTTGTAAATTCTTCCTCCGGATCGTCCAGCTTGGAAATACGTACACCGCTTTCCTGGATATGCACTTCATACGACTCCTGCCCCAGACGGACCATGTGATAGGCTTCCGTTGTTTCACCGAACTCGGTCATGATATTTTTAAGGAAGGCCGCTTTTTCGAGCCTTGGACGGTCGGTAGTATAAATCTGGCAGAGCATTTGTTTTAAAAGATCAATGCTGATCTTCTTTGCAAAATACGCCTCACCAATATCCAGTATTTTTTCTTTTGCCAGTTCCAGCTTATCCGGCCGCTCCTCAGCTTCTTCCGGTTCCGGATTCTGCCCTTCCCGCTGCTCAAGATCTGTTTCGATTTCAAGGTCCGAAATAGATTCCAGAGGAAGATACTGTCTCTGCTGGATCAGCATATGAATCGTATCGCTGATATCCTCCCAGTGCCAGTATGCTTCGTACATAGAATCTTCTTCAGACCAGAGCAGATACAGGCCATCCCTGCCGCCTTCATAAGACAGAAAGCGCTCTGGTGTTTCTTTCCGGATTTCATCTTCTCCATAGATTTCATGGAGATATTCTTTCCGGTCCTCTTTCTCCGGGTTATAAGAGAAGAAGGTAAATATATCCCGTTTCTGCGCATCCTCTGTCATTTCAAGAAGTATGCGCTGTCTAAGTTCCTCTGTGATCTCTCCCGGCTGTATATCTGACAACGAAAAAGGAACCGCCTCAGCGGTTCCCTCTTCCATGTTCTCTTTACTTTGTGCTTCTGTTATCTGTTCTGATGAATGACTTCCTTCAGCACGGTCTCTTCTGCTTCCATCTCCGCCTGTATCCGCAGGCTTGTCATTTTCATGGTGTCGTAAGGATCTACGTTTTCCTCCTCCATCCATGCTTTCAGCAGGCTCTCGGCCAGATCGTCGTGCATTTTTACCGCCTGTTTCTCTACTTCCTGCATTTTCGGAAGAAGTGTTCCGGTCAGGAGCAACATTTCGTACCGGTCCTGATCGCTCTCCTGCAGATCCCTCGCTGCCATCCTGCCGTACTTGTTCAGCGTTGCCAGCACTTTCTCCTCGCTCATTGGCTCCTCTAATACGGGATACTGAATCCCGTCTGTTTCCATGTACTGAATTCCTGTAATCTCTGGCATAGTATTCTCTCCTTTCCAGATCTATGGCTTTCATAGATTTTGAGATTTCAAACAAGGCTCTACCCGACAGATGGGAAATCAACCGTCCTGCCCGGTAAAGGACTTCCTCATTCTGGTACTTGCTGATAAGAGAAAGATCCATTTCCCGGTCCGTGATCCCGCACCTGCTCTCCACCGCAAAAACTGCACTATTTACGATAAACTGCGTAATGTCCATCTCTTGGATCGAAAGATCCGTTCCGGTGAGCGTTTGGAGCCTTTCCAGCATTTCGGTTATTCCATCGTCCCCTTCTATCATAGACCAAACATACGTTCTTGTAAAGGCGTTTAATGATTTTTTAAACTTCTTTTCTTTCTCATAGATATCAGGGAAAAGCATCTTTGCAAGCTGCCTCCGGTTTGTACCATTTACGGACCAGTTCCACGGACGGACGCCTGTTCCGCATGTGTCTGTTACATCAAAGACATATTTCACATTTTGGCCAAACAGCTTCGAAGGAAAAATCGCAATTCCTTTGCTGCCATACCTTACCGGGAGATCCATCTCCTTCCAGGCGTCAAAACCCGCAAGCACCGTAGCTCCCGGCCTCTGGCCGTAGACCATGCAGGTATTTAAAAAATCCAGCTGGTACAAGCGGCCCATGCACCGCAGAAAATCCTTCCAGGAATCTTCATTTCTGGAAATCGCTGCTATCGTCTTTTCGTATAGTTCTTTCACATTCGTAATATGGCTCATTTCAATTGTCCCCTCCTTTCTATCGGTGCCTGCCCTCCGGCTGCTTCATTCCCATCTGAAATAAATCCAGCTGTCCATCCTCTCTGTCCTGTTCCAGAGGAATCTGATCAGCCATCATAGCATTGATCCGCTGCCGGCATTCCTGAAAACTCTCCCTGTATCTTTCCGGATATTTGTAAAGACGTAGTGTCAAAAAGTCTTTTTGCTTCAAAGCGTGGCAGAGCCTCTTTGTATAGCCGGTCACATTGTCAATATAGCTTTCCTTCCTGACCTGTTTTGGAAGGGACTCCTGTACTTGGCACAAATACTGGTAGTTTTCATCTGCCAGATAGCTCTGATAAGTCTGAATCCCTAGATACCAGAGTTCTTTTACTCCTGCCATATAATCTCTGGGCATTTCCATAGGGAGGGGCCGGCTGTATTCCTCCGGCAGCTCCCCACCTTCTTTCTCTAATTCTCTTTTATCAAAGATGATATGATTCCTGACTCCATAAAGCCCTTCCCCATCCGGATAGTTCGGATCGCTCCAGCCTGTTTTCCAGATCGTATCCCATTTTTTGTAATCTTCTTTCAATCTTGCCGCATAATCTGTCTTGTCCTTCATAGTCCTCCTTTACTGTCCCAGGCTTGGTCTGCCATATAATCCGATATTGGATGGATTGAACGGATCGTTTACCACACCTCTCGCCGTATTCGCCGCATGGACCATCCGGCCATTTCCTATGTAGATTGCCACATGGGAGATGTTACGGTACTGCCCGTTATTTTCGTAGGAATAAAAGATCAGGTCCCCAGGTTCCAGCATATCCTCCGTCACTTCAAGCCCATGTTCTACAATGTACTTTCCTTGTGTAGACGCAACAGATGGCAGATGAATGCCGAACTCTGCATAACATCTCTGCACCAAGGAACTGCAGTCATAATACCCTTCTTCGTACCTGTGCTCCTGGCTATACCGGCATCCGACTTTTGTAAGCGCAAGATTCGCCACGTCACTGCCCACTCCTGAAGATGGGATTTCACTGCGGAAGTCCTCGCTCATGACTTCCCGCAAAAGCTCTTCCTGCTCCTCTGTCAATTTTCCAAGCTCGATATAGTCCTCATAGTTCATGTTTTTTACATAGCTGCCCCTTCTCGTAACGGAAATGGTATTTTCATCTCCATCTGCCAGAAAAGCCTCCAAAGTCTGATGGCCCCAGCTGGTCGCTTCTGCATGATTATCAAAATAAATATCGAACTGAACGCCGTACCGGTCAAAATTTCCTGTATCCTCTACTACATACTCTATTCCGTTCATGATGATATGGGTTCCCAGCGGGACAAAGGGATTATAGGCATCCACTGCAAGCGTATGGTCTGCTGTAGGCATTACCCCTGAGGCGGTAGGTCCGCCGGACCAGGAGCCGCAGCAGATCGGACAGGAACAGTATGCACTTGTCACCACGTTTCCCAAGGATTCCCCTGCCTGAATTGTGGTGGTCACTGTGGTATTTTCAAAAGTATTCATCTCATCGAAGATTTCTTTTAGCAGAGTCTGGTGCTGCTCGTCCATGACCACTCCCAGGTCGCCGGTGCCGTACTGGACCATATAGACCATAAGGGTATCCATGTAGTTACTCACATAATTTCCATTCTCCTCATGCAGATAGGTGACCGCACCATCCTCTCCTGCATTTGCTGTTACACTCTGGTTAAACTCCATGTAATACCCGCTCAAGACTTCCTGGATCGAAGGCAGTTCATCCGATGGATTCTGCATAAATGCCCCTAAAGGCGAACAATAAAACAGTATTACGACCACAACCACTGCGGCCGCAATGACAAGCAGCATCACAGACAACGGAGCCAGAAGAGCTCCAATAAATTTCGCTATTTTGACCATTATGGCAGATGCCTTCATACGCAGGATGTCTTTCGCTGCTTTCCCTATACTGTCCTGATTTTCTGATCCGGTCAGTTTATCGATCACATATTGCATCTTCCGCTGCCGTACAGCCTGTTTATTCTGTTTTTCCTTGATCCCTTTTTTCTTCCTGGTTAATTCTTTCTGGTACTGTTTGCTGCTGATCTTCCCATCGGTACGCTTGACTTTCAGCTTTTTTTCAGCACGCACAAATTTTCTTTTCTCTCGAATACGGCTGACAGGATATCCTGCAGTACTGATAATGGAAAGGGCTTCATTTGCCTCTTCTCCGCCTTCCACTTGCGTCAGGACCGCTCTTCCACCCTTTTGTACGCCTTTTCTGACAATCCCGGATTTCCCAGACTGTATTTTCGGAGTTTCCGAAAAAGACTGTATCTGTCTGCTTCTTTGGAATCGCTTTTTCGCCTCCTGATTGGAGATCACGCCTGCCTGGTGCATGATATCCGGAGAGATCGGGTCTACTGACTCATTGCCTGCCGGCAGGGAAAACTCCCTGCCAGTAAGCAGATTATTCTTGTCTGGATCAACTCTCCCGGCTTGTCCCCGGTCACGGAATTCCTGAATCTTCTTCCCGGATGGATACTTCATATCCTGACCTGGTCTTGCGGCACTCCGTTTTCCGCTCTCTTCACGCCGGGGAGACGCTGCAGCCATTTTCTTGTCTTTTGCTGTTTTCTGTATTCCCGTCCGGCTGCTTCTTTTCCATTTTTCAGTTCCCGGCCTATCATCATCCGATGAATGATCCCTCATCCTTATGTTTTCAAAAAAGTCAGAGCTATCTTTCTTATGAAAGAACGCATGGTCTTCTTCTTTTGCAGTTATCAGCTTCTTCTTATGTATGGATATTTCAGCTTCTTTTTTAAACTTGATCTCTGGTATTTTTTCTTTACTGATCTTAATATCCATGCCCGGCCCCCTTCACAAGATCCAGCTGATACCAGATACTTTCAAACAGATATCCGAACTCTCTGCTTTCGCCTTGAAATCTCGGTGGCAGCTGATAAACCGGCGCTTCTTTTTCATGCAGTTCACGATAGACTTCAGCCAGATTCCCTTCAAATTCGGTGTAATCTTCATCTGTCAGGATATAACGGCTGCTAAATATCACTTCCTCCAGCATATCTCTTTCGATCAGACAGTCCATATCATCCTGTGAAAGAGGTGCCCCAAGTCTTTCGTAGGCTTCTTCCCGGATAAAGGAGAACCGATAAAACTCCGTCTGTTCCGGCAGGATTTTTAGTAACTCCTGCCCATAAAACACAAAAATGGCATCCGCAGTCAGCAATGCAGATACCATCCGGTTCTCACTTATTCTCTTAGCCTCTTCTTCCGAATCATACTCTTCCCAGTCTGGAAGCCGAATTATTAATTCCCAGGCATCATATTGAAGTCCATAGGAAGTTTTATATTTTTCATTGATGCCTCTCACCTCCTTCAATCGAATCAGCATCAATAATATAATTCATTGGTCTCATCATCCAACAGCATTTTATACTGTCCCGGCATCGAATCATCGTCCATCCACCAGCGGAAGACACTCTCAGCGTCGATCCATCCTCCGGTAGAATCGTCTTTTCCAGCCATTTTCCGCACAAGCAGCATCTTTTCAAATGCTTTTTTATATGCCCTCTCATAGGTAGGATAAAGAGCGAATTCCCGATAACGTGTTTTGCCGGCCATAGGGCAGCCGATGCATCCCACCCGAAAGAATCCCATATCATACAGCGGATTCACCGCTATCTTCTCAGACCGTATATAGTCCCATACATCATGGTCACTCCAGTCCACAATCGGATTGCAGATATGCTTGCTACGTATCCGGCAGGATTCGAACAGCTGCCGCCTGTCGTCATTGTCATTATTCAGGATGATCTTCTGTGCTTTATTCTTGGCAAAGGATTCATAAATTCCCCTGCCTTCTTTTCTCTTTCGGCTTTCGGCCCACCGCACTCCCGTAGTAATAAAGCGGCCATCACCGCTCCCTTCCTTTAGAATCTCGCAGCAATAACGTGCAAGACGTGTCGGCGGAATCATCTTTTGCGGGATCAGGCTCCACATGCTAACACGCCTGCCCTTATAAAAGGGATAACTGATCTTACATGGGATACCTGCTTCTTCTGCCAAGCGGAAACGCTCCCGGATATAATAAATCGTCTCGGGAGCGTCTGCTGTAGTCAGGTTATGCATGAGTTCATGGGGCACACCGGATCTCCTGACAAGTTCCCGGCACACCGCACTGTCTTTTCCTCCGCTGTCAGTAACAACAAGGGGCTTCCCATAATACCCCAATGCCATCTCACTGGCGGACTGAATTCTTTTGATCGCTATTTTCTCTAAATCCAATAAAAAAAGGAGTGAAGATATCTTTTACCCGGCCGGAACTCCACCTCCTTTCTTTCCATGATCATCTCTTTTTTGGTTCATATCCATTTTTCGCATATTCCTCCACAGTCATGCCATATCCTTTTGCCTCTTCCGCAATTTCTTTCATGACATGCTCCCGGTATGCTCTTTTTTCTTTTGTTTCTTCGTAATCTCTGATATCCGGCATGACAGGCAGTGTTCCTCCCTGGTTCAATACCCGCCTGCTTTCCTGGATAAATGCCAGCATATCCTTCTGATACTCTTTCCGGGCTTCCTGCCGGTCTGTCACCACTGGAATCTTTTCCTCCGCTTTCTGCTCTTCAAGCAGTGCTTTTTCAATCGCATAAAGATTACAGTGATATTTTAAATAGGGAAGAAGCTCATCCCGGATATATTCGCAGTCCTCCTGCATAGCCCGGCCCCTTTCTTCTCCCATGTCTTTCAAAAACTGCCGGCCGCTTTCTGTTTCCAGATAATATTTTGCAAAACCCTCGATATGCTCAATCAGGCTGCCGTCACCGTCTCCAAAATCCTGCCGTCCTTCATAAGTAGATGGCTCTCCGTTAATCTGATAGTAGATTACAAATTTAGTCTTATCATACCCTCCTGTATCATTTTCTTTATTTTCTTTCACCCTTGTCCGGTCCAGACGTTCAAAGATTGGATCTGCCTCCTCTAACGGGATCACATCTCCATCTTCCAGCTCATAGGTCTCGCTCCAGCAGATAAACACAAATGGCGGCATTATCTCCGGCCACTGGATCTGCGCATGTTCCAACAGCTGGGAAATATCCTCTGCCTCAGCCCTGACTTCATTTTGAAGGACCATATGACCAGCTTTCAGCCAGGACAGATACTCTTTCCTGCCATCCTCTGTTAAAAGCTTCATCATGACCTTTTTCTCCTGCTTTTCTTCATCCGGATAAAATTGAGAATAAAAGTCTGGATCGATCTTTCTTTGCAGGTCATTGATCCTCTTTGCCAGCTCGGAAGCTCCTATTGTAATTTCCGTCTCTTTAAGAATCCCGTGGCTGTCCACAACAGTGATATCCTCTCTTTGCTTTGCCAGTGACTTCGCTATTTCAAGGATCTGCGGATAACGGCTGATTCCATGGATATCCCACAGCAAATCAAGATCCATAGTTTTTCCCATAATCAGAGGAAATTCCTGTATAAATCCGTTTTCTTTCGGATCATACACATGAATGCCAATCCCCTTTACCGCATTCAGGCGGTCTGGGGGAATCTCATCATAATATTTCAAGGCTTCTTCCAAAGTGCCCAGCCCTTCCCTGTATTCCCCGTACCGGACAAACTCCATACACTCAGCGGTATAAAAGGTGATCTCGACATTATCGGCGGCATTCTCGCCCATCTTACTATTTTCCACACATACCCTCCTTTCAAGATTTCAGGCAATAAAAAAAGCACTATCACACACAGCGATAATGCTTCTTAATACTAAAATTCTAAAGTGTTTCCCACTTTTGATTTAAATATGGTTCTAACATCCGTAAAATCTTTTCCGCTTTTTCTAATTGCTCCTGGGCCATTTCTCTCGATACTATGAAAAAATCCTGGTAATCCGCTTTTTCCCGTAACCGATAGCAGGTATCAACCAGTTTGGAAATTGACTTATCAAAAATTCCTTCTTTTACATAAGTATGATTAAAATAAGCGATCACGCCAGAATGCTTACTGGAATCAAACTTATCAAGTGCGGTAACCGCACGCAGTCCATGAAAAACTGCATAATAGGATCTGTTTACTGAAGACTTAAACTGCCCAGCCTGCAATAATACTTTTGCAGCTTCCAGATTTTCTTTTGCACAGGAAAAACGGTACTGAGATAAATCTTTTAAGCTGCCTTCCATAATACGATTCCCTCCTTCGTCACATTCTGGTAGAATGGCGTTACCCCTTCCCACTTTCGGAAGGTTTCATAATCAATATCAATGACAGAAAAAACCTTATCATATTTTAGATTCATATCTACCACAAGGTCAGAAAGTTTATCTTCCATATCTTTATCTAATTGACCTTTCACAAGAACAGCTACGTCTACATCTGATTCTTCTGTATTTGTTCCACGGGCCACTGATCCATAGAGAACGATCCGCATAACAGACGGCTTCATGATAGCAAGGATTCCGGCAACCAATTCATCTAAAATCTTTATATCCATAGGCAACCTCCTTTTTTTCATTATACCCAAAATATGTAGATACCGTCAACGCACAAGTAGCGCTTTCCTGCGGTTTTCACCTTCATGCAGCCACAGCAGCTGATATTCTTCAGCTGTCGTTTTACTCCTCATAATACTCTTTTGCCCAGCCGCTATATTTTTCAAACCGTTCTTTCAAATGTTCTGGTATTTGCAAACCTTTAAATGTATTTCCATGCTCTTCATAATAATTAGCCAGACTTTCCACAATAATCTGCTCATCTCCGTTTTGCTCCAGCAAATCCATAATCGTTTGATTTACAGTGGTACATAACAGACCGCAGCACATCTCATATTCGATTTGATCAAAAGATTGAAGCACAGTCTGCTCAGTTTCTTCTACATCCTGTTTCTTCTTAACATAGATCTGTGCAACGGCTCGTTGCCCGCCATTTGTCAAACCAAGATAGTCAGCCGCTGTATCAAAGGCAAGAATACATTCGCATTTTCCCAAAAGCTGTCGTAAATATTTATTGTAACTAGATACCGCCATAATTCACCTTCCTCTAAGAACAAATTATAACGGTAAAAAACAGCAATATCAACGTGCTCTTTCCCTTTGTGACATGGATTTTTCTGCTATATATTCTCCATAATTTCCATGCTTTTTTATTATGTTTTCACTCTCTAGGAAACTATAATAATCATTTCCAGCGACAATAACATGATCCATCACGGGAATCCCCATAATTTCCCCAGCCGCCAACATTCTTTTTGTAATACTGTGGTCTTCAAGGCTGGGAGAACAGTTCCCTGATGGATGATTATGAAGCAGTATAATTCCAGCTGCATTTGACAAAACCGCCGATTTAAACACCTCCCGAGGATGCGCCAATGCTGTATTCAAAGTGCCAACGCTTACTACATTCATATTGATGACTTGACTGTTGGACTTCAAATTCAGGACACAAAAAAACTCCCTGTCATATTTTTGTAACTCTTGCCCCATAAACTCAAATACTGCTTTGGGCGAGTTCAGCTCCCGTTTACTAAAAAGGGGCGGCTCATCGACCAGACGAATACTGACTACTTTTAATTCATTCATTTGCTCCATCTGCGCTTTCTCCCCATGTCACTTCTAAGGATACCCCATCTGGAAGAAACTCCAGAAGCAATAAGAACTGTTGAAAGGTCATTTCCTTTTTTTCATCATCCATATTTTTATGCTCGTACCTCCTGTGTTCGTTTTTGCTTTGCAAACTCCATATTTGCAGACGCACTTAATTCCTGCATGATCTCCTGCGCTGACGGCACTCTTTCTCCCTCATTTTGTCTGGCGGATAACTGGAAATGAACTAAGTGCGCTCTTGCCCGGAGCAGATTCTGTTTCATACCAGAAATCAGATTCTTGCAGAACTCCATGCTTCTTTCTATTTTTGCCAATATACCTTTTGAGCGGTCCATTTCTCCGATACTTTCTGTTTCTCTCCCTCGTACTATATTTCCAACATTTTTTAAATGTCCTTTAGCCTCATGTAATTCCCCGGCAGCCAGCTCCACTTTTTCCTGCCGGCGGCTCATAGATTCCTCCGATTTGCTTAAAAGGATTTCTAAGCGGCTTAACCCCTCTTGAATATGCGTCATATCCAGAGCATGGTCCAAGGCTTGCACTCCTTTTCTTTTACATACCGCTGCCGCATTCTGAATCTGCGCTGTGAACTCTTCTTTTACCCCTTTGATCTGATTCCATGCATTGTGCATAGAATCATGCACCGCCCATTGGATGTTCTCAAACTTTGCTTTTAATGTCTGATCCTGCATTTCCTCTATCTGGTCACGAAGATAGTCCACTTCTTCGATTGCGTCTTTCAGATCTCGCTGGAGAACTGTTATATAGTCAAATAAGCGTTCCATATCTTCTGCCTGCATCTTTTTTCCATTGTCTCTCATTACCTCAAAGAATTCTTTTAGATGTTCCTGTTCTCCTATAGGTACGAACAAACTTGATTCCACGCAAATCACCTCTTTTTCATAATAAAATCAGCAGATAAAAAAGAATGCCAGACATATGCGTTTGACATTCTTTTCTATTTGTCCTATTCACATTTTTTCATTTCTGCAGCCAGACATTCTTTTGTTTTTATCCTTCTGTATTTTCATCTTCAAAAGCTTTTTTAGATCTATCCCGCACTTTTTCATGCAGGTTCGTATTGAACAGTGCGTAAATCGGATTCTCTTCTTTGCTCATCCTATTGTCAAAGGGGATGCAGACATTCCCATATTTTATAATTCCCGTTCCGGAAGGTGAGTTATTCACGAACCGCAGCTGCGACTGCGGGATTCCTGCCACACGGGAAAGCTCCAGGCTGTCTACATTTGCCTGCTTCAGCAGAGCGATAAACTCTGAATTCCCGAGCATGGTAACTGCTGTATAGTTCTGCAGCATATCAACGATGTTCTGAGTGATCCCGGTACAGAGACCGCCCAGCTTCCGGACCTTTTTCCATAAGGTATACAGATACTTTGCACTGTATTCTTTATCCAGTACGGTATGAAATTCGTCGATATAAAGCCAGGTAGCCCTTCCGATCTTTGCGTTTTCTGCAATCCTTGCGCTGATATTCTCCAGCATAACAAGGGTAGAAATCGCACCAAGCTCTTTTCCAAGATCCCTGGTCCCATATACAACAAATCGTGCCTGTGCATTGACATTTGTATGGTTGTTGAAAATATTTAAGGAGCCATTGACAAAAAGCTCAAGGGATAATGCGATATCCTTCGCATCCGGTTCCGGCTGTTCCAACAAAAGTTCATAGAACTCTCCCATTGTCGGGATATGTTTCTCCCGGCTTTTTGCAATGTCAATGTAAAGTTTCCGCACACAGCGGTCAATAATGGATTTATGCCGGCTGTTTAAGCTGTCCCCATAGCACTGCTCACACAGGCCCAGCATAAATTCGCCCTTATCCCGGATCGCACCCTGAGAGTCGTTGAGATCCAGGCTCCAGACATCCATGTCCAGAGGGTTGATATAATTGGATGTATAGGTAGACAGATTGATGATCGCCGCCTGGTTCCCCAGGGCTTCTGCGATATCAAAATATTCGAGGGTAGGATCGACCACGAATAGTGATAGGTAATCCTTTGATATTATCTCCGGATTTTCCCCCACTTCACACCGGACATGAGAGTTTCCCCTCATCCGGCGTTCCATCATCAGTAATTGCTTACTGATTGACTAGAGCCTGTCTCTCCACGGCTTATTATCACCGCTTCACAGATACTGTGGCTCCACTTTCAGCCAGATAAAAACAGGTTATACAGACGTTTGCCGCTTTCCCTGCTACCACTTCCCTGCGTGTAAACGCTCTGTGTCCTGACCTTCCCTTGTTCCGATATCCCTATCTGTTCACGCCGCCCTTAGGTGCAGCCTTTAAGCCTGTATGCTGGATAGTGCCTGTAACACTATAAGGTATTTCATAACACCCATTTTTACTTTACCTCACATACCCCCTAACATTAAGGTTCTGGCATTTCTGCCACATTTTTATAGACTTGTACACCCAGCTGTTCGTCTGCTGCTCTCCCAGCTATCCTCACCATAGGCAGTTTATAGACCTCCGGCATATAGGACACACCATCCATCTCTGGACAGCTTTCGACAACTGAATGTTTCGGTGTCTCTCTGCCGACTTTAACGAGCTTCGCACATACAGCGTTTTACACCGCCTCTGCACGTCGTAGTATCAAGGGGAGCGTTTCCGGGCGTTACCCCGTCATTCCACTCCTCGGAATATCAGTTAGCTGAATCAATCCAGCCGCCGCTTTTGGCTTCTATGCAGGCAGATTTATCCCACAGAGAAAATTGTACGGCAACAAGTCGCACGGATGTCGTCGTCCGTTCCCAGGAATACCTGCAGCATCTCAGACTTGCTGAAATAAGATTTTCCGCTGCCGGGAATACCAAACACCATACCATTTCCATTGGCAAGGTTTTTCCGGTTCGCAATGCACAGGTTGTGGGATACCTGATTGATCCCATAACAGATCCCTTTTTCATTCAGCTCCTGAACATTAAATGGGAGCAGCGCCGCAATATCTCTTGTCAGCATGGTACGAAGAGTAGAGACCTGCCGGCCGCCAACCGGCAGCACTGTATTGAGGGCTTCCATCTGCTGATAATAGTGGGGCTCAATCTGGCACATCCGCCCGTTTCCCATATTCCGAAGCGTCTCTGTAATGCTTTCCAGCTCTTCCTTGGTATCCGCCATCACGATCATATTGACGCCCACATAGAACAGATTCTGGTCATTCTCACGGACATCATCCATGACGCCCTCGATCTTTTCTTTCTGCACCTTCTTGATATAAGAGATATCCGAAGAGAAATCGTTGTTCTTATTACGGACACGCTGCTGTTTCAGGATATCATTCTCAATACCCAGATACTTCTTCTGAAGGATTCGGTTGGTCAGATCTTTCGGCGCCGGCACGATATCAATGGTAGTCATGCTGTGTACAGGAAGATTCGTGATCTCATTGAGAAATGTATCCGGCAGTGAAGCTGGGAACTTCTTAATGAACAATGCACGGCATTTCTTCCGGTCTGTCTCAAAATAGCCGGGATAGAATTTCATATACCCGCCGGAAATGTCATTTCGGGGATCTCCCCCTCTCTTCAGGCATTTTCTGAAATTGAAATGGAAATTCTCTTCATCTCCCATCCGGTAAAAGTTAAACAGGATACGGAGACGCTCTTTTGCATTTAACGGTTCGATTGCAGAACCCAGTTCCGCAAAATTCTGTTTCAAGGTAGCCTCAAACGTAGCAAAATACGCTTTTGCCTGTTCATATCCTTTCCGTTCTACGCAGACGGTCAGGTAACGCTCCTGCTCGATTCCCTGCTTTCCTTCCAAAATCCGGTTTTCCGTGATCTTATTATATGCATCCCTGATCCAGTCAAACTCATCATCCTTATGTTTTAACAGGACATTCTCCCGGAATTCCTGCATATTTTTATTGCGGTTATTGATCGTAATCTTAAAATTGACATCAATCGCATTCACGGTTTTGCAGTACTGCTGCAAAATGCGCACCTGTTCTTCTGATCCTGCAGTAACATAATTGATATCAAGAAACCGGTATGTTTTCGAATACCTTCCTTTAGATATTTCAAAGATCCCGTCTCTGGAGATACGGGTAAATCCCATGACCTGCTGTAAATACTCCGGTGATTTTACTGGTTTATCTGCCTTCTTTAACTGTTCAAATTTGTCAGAAAAAATTGACAATACATATCCTCCTTTCAGGCAGATGGAGAACCAGAAAACATTCAGCATCCGCCATCTGCCTTTGCCAAATGTTTCAATCGTTCTCCCTCTTCCCGGGAAGGGGATGCGGGTCTCCCCGCATTTATATCAGGCTATCCCTGATTCTCTAATAAAAGTAATAGAAATATACAGCTGCCGCCAGTGCTCCCCAGGCAAGCAGCAGAGCAGCTGTGATCATGATCTTGAATCCATTTTTACTCTTTTTCTTTTCTTTCTTCTCTTCTCGTTTTCTCTTTCTTGTCTTTTTTTCAGTTTTCCTCTGTGTGATTCTATTTTTCTTCTCCTCTTTTGCTGTTTTTTCCTGTATGATTCTTTTTTCCTGGCTATCTTCTAAAAATATTTCTTTTAGTTCTGCCACTGATTCCGTAGAACAATAGACCAGAGGGCGGTTAAAAAAAGAATAACGGATCAGCTTTGAGGCAAACTGCCAGAACGACAGGCCATGATAGTTATAAAATCCCGTCAGAGCAAGCGGAACTACAAATGGTGTCGCTACATAACAGCTCAGTGTAATACCGATCTTATTATACAGAAGCAAAACGATAGCGGTTCCTGTACCAAGAGCAAGAATACTGAAAATAGCCTGTTTCACTGTCAGCCCTAATATGAAGCTCTCTTTATAATACTGAAGGTCTTCGCTCAGTTCGATATCCATATGATTTTGTACCCGGACGGAAAGAGAACCTTGCAAAGCTCTGCAATCTTCCCGTCACTTCTCCTTTCTTCCAGATTTTTGAATTTTATGCCATTCTTTATCTTTGATGTTTATTCTGCATTTCGCTGCGGGATAGGCTTTCTTGCTTCCTGGCCAGATCGATCCCACGGCTGGCACAGTATTTTTCAACCCCGACCCGATCAAATTCCGCCAGTTTTTCCAGATGGAATTTTACAAGGCGGTACTCCTCCATCCCGGAATGCCCTTTTTCCGGCAATATTTCTCCAAGGCCGTAATCGGTAATGAAATTTAACTTATCCTCAGAGAAATCGGCACAAATATAGGCCTCATCCGGCTCCAAGTAATAACCTGGAAGATTTACCGTCAGATCATCAAACGGTTCCCATCCATCCACTCCATCCTCACAGCGGCTGAACATCTCTACATACAGACCATTTCCGTAATGGTAAGATGCAACATACAGAGCAATCTCTGTATCTTCATAGTCCCAGCGAAAGATCCCTGTTTTAAGTTCGTCCGGCATTTCCTGAACCGGCTCCTTTTCCCGTTGATTGTAAATTTTCTCAAACCGCTGATACCCTTCCGGATCCAGTTCTCTTAGTTTTTCTTCCCGGAATTCAAAGACCTGGCTCTCCCGAACCCCGCAGCGGCCCGCTTCACCTGTCAGATATCCCAGATCATTTTTACGCAGAAAAGCATATCCTTCCCCTTCTGCCAGTCCCTCCTGGAGAAATGCCTGATTCTTTCTAAGCGGCACGCCAAAATCTTCCGTAAGTTCTATGACAGGTGCCTCGCCGCCGTTTTCTCTGCTGTAAAGAGCGATACGGATGTTTCCATCTTTTTGATATGCTCCGATCTCCATCCATACCTTCATACACTCTTTCTCATTTGCAACCGTATAATCAACGGTCATTTCTTTTTTCCCTGCTTTATTCATCGATCAGCCTCCTTCTATTTTCCTGGTCTGATTCTTCTAACGGTACGGCTTTCCTGCAGCCTTTAATATAGAAGACCTGCTCTTTGGTTTCGGCAGTGAATAGAGGGGTTTTCCATTTTTTACTTTTTGAATCAATAATCCCTTTTCTTCCATGTTAGCAGCGACTTCAGGAAAACGCTTGAGATACAGGTTCTCCGTATGATATCCTCTGCACAAAACAATATCGCTTTTCAGAGTGATGAAAGGACGATCCATCCAAGGATCTAGCCCCTTGTCACGGCAGCTTTTAAAGGTTTCAAGAACCTCTTTTTCATAATCTGCCAGATGATCCTGAAAATAAGTTTCCTGCTCAGTCTCCGACAGAAGGAATGTATCCCCGTAATCATTGTAGTGACTATAATGGAACGTCTCTGCTGTTTTCAATGCCTGCTCTACTTCCGGTATCAGTGCTTCTTTCAGATTTCCCCGAAACGTCATGACACCAATCTGTAAACATGAGTTTTCCTTCAGTGCATAGTCACGCCCCAGGGTAAACCCAAGATCCCAAAACATTTCTCTTGTCTCTTCATAAAAGCGCTGCACAATCACAGGATCTGCCCTTTCATTCACATTCGCCTTATACGCTTCTGTCTGGATGTAAAAATAGATTTCTTTAAATTTTTCCATCAGTTCTTCTCCTAGAGTCCTAACGCCCTTGACGTAAGGTTTTGTGCTCCCTTTACAGTTCCGACTGTCAGTGCCACAGTAAATGTCATCTCACCCAGATAGATCAATGTCTTCGCCCAATCCTCATAATCTCCTGTAAATGCCGGCAGGCCGGAACTAATAAACTGATTGCATAAAAGGATTGCCAGCGCCATCGTGACGGCCTCAAACACTACACTGATGAAGTATTTCATATAGCTCACGAAGGTATTGCTGATTCCCCGGTTTCCAGCCAGTGTACTGCTTGCGATTGCTCCAAAGGGTACAATGACCATGATCTTCAGGAATCGGAAATACACGTTGTACAGCAGGAAAAAGCCGCAGATGATAACGATTAAGGACAAAAATACAGCCAGGATCAGGAATACGATACTTGTTCCAAACCCCAAATCCTTGATAACCTCTGCCTGCTCCGGGTCGATCACCAGCTCTACACTCTGGTTCGCCCCCAAGAGCCCGACAAGATTACCGCAGGATGTAAAGAGGGCTTTCATGATCGTTACATTGTAGGAGACCATCCACTGAGAGATTGCCACCCGTATCAGCATACGGAGGATTACCTCAAAGCGCATTTCCTCCCGGATATCAACACTTTCCGAGCAGAATCCGATCACGAAAAAAAGTACAACAAGTGCCGAACCGATCCCGACAAAGAGGGGTTCAACACCTTCTACCAGTGACCAGGGGCCGCCATCCTTAAAGCCTGTAGGGGATTGTCCTAAAAGTTCAAAAACAAGGGAGACTTGCGAATTCCAGAAACCAAATACGATTTCCAGAAGCGCCAGTATTGCTTCTCCCAGGCTAAACATTCCACTTCACCTCGTTTCTTTCAGGTTGAGGACCGAAGGACCTGTGCCTTGCGGTCCTGTTTTCGGTTTCTGATTCTTTGAGATGAAGCTGAATTAACTGATCCCGAGAAAAGCAAGTACAGACGAAATAGCTGCCATGATCAGACCGGCTACGATACCTTTGATCGCACTATTCATGGAAGAACTGTCCTGCTGCTGATAAGCCTGGGCAAATTCCATGACGTTTTTCGCCAGGATAATGACACCTACCGCACCGATAATGCTGATGACCAGTGTTTTAAGATTTGTAAGCGGCTGCGTAACAGAATCAACGCCTGATGAAGCCATGACCGGCTGAACGAAAAACAGGGTTGCTGCCGCCGCTCCTGCTGATGCCTGTGCAATGAGTTTCTTTACATTCTCTTTTTTAAATAATCCTTTCATATATATACAAATTCTCCTATTTTTGCAACTCACACACGCAAAAAGGCAGGTTTATGAAAACCCGCTCTGCGTGTGCATAACCACGGGTTCCCATAAATCTACCTTTTTTAACTAGCTGTATCCTTTGTAAATTTCTGACGGAGTTCTTTCATCTGTTCTGCAGTATTATGAATATCCGCAATAGCCAGGACATTCTTATACGGAATTCCGGCTCCGATTGCCTGGCGGATCTCTTCAAGCTGATCCGGACTGTACGGATTCTTAGAAAGAAGTTCAAATAGTGCTTCTTCCTCAGGCATTCTCACTGCCTTTCCGCCTCTGCCTGTAGTATTTTCGTTGCTTCTCTTCTGAGAATTATCCTCTGTCCTCTCCATCACCTCCTTTACATGTGGTCTGGATGCTTTCCGATTCTCTTCCAGTTCATTTTTAGAGAAAATCTTCTCTGGGATCGGATTTGCTGCAAACAGCTCATCCGCAGAAAGCTCCAGGATATGCACGGGTTCTCCGTTTTCCTTTTTTCTTTTATAGAACGCTAAAGACTCCTCATTTAATAATTTTACGTTCTCAGTATTTTGTGTGTCTTCAATGCGGTGTACATAGGGTGGTGCTCCACCGTCCTCTGTCTCTTTAAACAGAGGGTGCTTAAATGTATTAAATTTACGATCTATGATCGGATCGTAGCCACGGATCAGAACGATACACTGATCATTCTTCAGTTTTCTCGTCTCATCCGGAGTGAGAAGCTCTCGTCCGAGAACATCATAATTCCGGGAACTGCTCCCGTTCCGTCCTCTTGTTTCACCGCTGCTCCTCTTATCAATGGTTCCTTTTCCCAGACTCTCGCTGACATATTTATGCGTGGACTGCTCATTGCCGCCCAGATAAATAAGCGTATCGCAGTTACCCGGTATTGTCTCCCAGGTATCTTTGAATAAAGCCTTGATCTGAGCAAGATTCTGTATGATAATGATACAAGAGATTTCCCGGGACCTCATAGTACTCAGCAGTGAGCAGAAGTCGTCCGGCAGCGCAACGTTTGCAAACTCATCAAGCATAAAAGTTACATGAACGGGTAACCGCCCATTGTAATTAAAATCAGCCTGATAATACAATTCCTGAAAGATCTGGGAGTACAGCATTCCTACAAGGAAGTTATAACTCTTATCTGAATCCGGGATCACACAGAACAGGGCTGTTTTTTTATTTTTGTCTCCATCCACTCCCGTTCCAATCTCTTCAATATCCATTTCATCCCGGTCCAGGACTCGGAGGATCTGAGGATTCTCTAAAATCCCCAGTCTTGCATTTGCACTAATGATAATACTTCTTACAGTATCTCCCGCACCACGAACCACTTTATTATACTGGATCACTGCCGCATGAGAGCTTCCTTTTTTTCGCTCCAGCCTTCGGAATCTACGGTCCAATTCAGAAGGCGAACCATCCGCATTGACCTCTGCTTCATTCAGCAGTTTTAAAACAGTACGGAAATTCCGCTCTTTTGGCGGGCATTCTTTCCATACATATAGGAAGATTGCCTGTAAATACAGGGATTCTGCTTTTTATGCGTGCCACCTCTGACAGCTCAGAGTAGACACCGTTCACGATAGGTCACTCTTTGATGTGATCTCTAAGTTTTCCCCCGCCTCAAACCATGCATGAAAGTTTCCAATCACACGGCTTTCCACCCATATACGCTTCTTCCTAACAACATATACGGGCTGACGGCTATCCCTCCGCCATATTATCTATGGTTTCAACGGTACTGTGCCGTCGCTCTCAATCAGATAAAATCAGGTTCCTTCAGATTCCTTATACAATTTGACCTGTTTCCCTGATACCATGCCTCTGCAACGAGTTATTACATGTCCTGATGATTCCACGTTCCGGTACTCCTATCTTTACATATGCTTTTAGGTGCTCCCTATGGGCCTGTATGCTTGGATATACCTGTAATATACCGTGGTATTTCATATCTGGGAATCTTACTCTACCACACATACGCTGCCACACAGCATCGGGCATTTCTCCCGACATCCCTTATAGACCCGTACATTCAGTTGTTCGTCATCCATGTTCCCAACATAGAATACTCACCATGAGCATTTTATAGACTCCCGGCCTATCATCCACAGCCACCTCTGGCTTGCTTTGCCCCATATTTCTATACAGCAGATGTATTCAGCCGACTTCACCGGGCGTTATACCACTGAAAAGTTGCATTTTCAGACGCATACCGGAGTATCAGAGCAGGCATTTCCGAACGTTACCCCATCATTCTGCCTGTCGGAATACCAGTTCTCTGTGAGTGTGCCTGATCAGACGGGCACCGCTCTCAGGCCATAGCTTTTCACTATGGAACGTGTCGCACCCCAGAAGGGATCATTTGCCTGCGCATTTTTCGGCGTCGTATTCGCAATCAGGTTCGTAATCAATTTGACTATATCTGTTTCGGAGCGAATATACCGGAATGGATTATAGCCGTTTGAATGCTCCATTTCCACCAGATTCAAGATCCGCACACGATAGCCATGTGAAATCAAAAACCCGGAACAGCATCTTGCAATTTCCCCTTTGGGATCAGTAATAATAAAAGAAGACGTAAGTTCCATCAAATTTGGTTTCACCATGAACAAAGTTTTTCCCGCTCCACTACCCCCGATCACTAAAAAATTCAAATTCAATCTCGTTTTTCTGGTGTCCATTGACATACGGATATTCTGAGACAGGATTCGATTCCTGCCTCCTTCCTTATCCGCAAGATCTTTATTCACCTGTTTCGGATTTGCAAAGACTGCTGTACCAAACTCTTTCCCCGGCATATAGTTCCGCCGGCTTGTCAGGTACATCAGCATCCCGATCGCATATACAAAAACAGCACCTACGATTGCTTTCAGGGAATACACGTTCCAGTAATTTGCAAACGGTTTTCCTGTTACAATGTTGAGGCGCTCCATAAAATAGTTAAAATCCATCCCCGGCTTATAGCAGGCGCTTAAAAGATAACCGGCATAAGCCGCAAATATTCCTCCAATGATCAAAAACCATGGAGAGGTCTTCTTTTTTCTATTCGGTTCTACGCTATCTACCTCCTCTGCCGTTTAACTTTCTGCGGGCTGCTTCCAGAGATCTCTGTGTCTGCTGATATTGTTTCCTCTTGCGCTGTCTCTGGCATTTTCTCTGGTTTTCCTGCTGTCGCCGGATCTGCTCCCGGTTTACCGGATCATAACTCTGTTCATACAGCTGCTGGCCGGAAGGACGGCGCACAGGCTTATTGTCCCGGTCCACCACCTGATAGGTTTTCTCTTTCTCCAGATTGGCGAGGATCGTCTTATCATCATTGATCCAGGCGATCTCCGATTTTCTAAGCCAGATAAATTCATCACTCTTATACGGAATCCTGGTCTTGATACTCTTTTCCGTCTCTTCGACTACCATCTTCCGGTCAATTGTGATTCCGTTGACTTTCGGATTGTCTTTGGACAGCTTTTGAATCCGCTTGATTTCTTCCAGCTTCTCCGCAGAAATAGAAGAGTCTGCTCCATTCCTCTGACCGGCTTCCTGTTTGCCAAACCATGCCTGCCACTGCTGGGAATCGGTAAACTCCCGGAACTGCTCCATATCCATATTCATTTTCACAGTCCCGTCTTTTCCAATCTCAGCCAGCCCGTTGCCTTCCATGTGCTTTACAATCGGCCAGATTTCCATCCACGTCATATTCAGCCGAGAACGCACATCACTTATTTTGATCCCCGGATTCTTGGCAATCTCTTCGGCGGCAACCCGGTACTCATTTTCTTTTGGAATCCCGGACTTTTTTTCCGCTTCCTGCACCATCTTCTCCATTTCCTCCGGTTCCGCATTCGTATAGTAATCATCCAGTGACTCAATCTTTGAGTTCTGTACCTGCTCCATGATGGACTTGATTCGTGGGGCCGCCTGAGAGTGGAACAAAATCTCGCTCATTCCATCCGACTTATTCAAGTCCGGTAAAACAGCATACAAAATCCCGTACTGATCCGCCAGTTTCTTTACTAAAGACAGATCCTTCGTTTCAAACTTATATACCTGCAGATCCCCTCCGGACTTCAGGAGTTTTTTCACAGAAGTCTTTCCTGCAAGTTTTTCCTGCCGCAACATATTGATAAAGACGGCGCATACTCCTTTTACAAAGTCTATATTTGCTTTGCCCAGTTTCATGAGAATCTCTGTTCCCTCAAACGTAACCCGGATGATCTGCGCAGCATCCTGTAATTCGCTCATATGACTCCCCCTTTTTTATATTGCTTTGCCAGTCCTGACAGTTCCGTTATTTTGTATCATACTCATGGGGTGTTTCTGTGCTTCCGCAATTAACGAATCCAGTTCTTTTTCCAAGCCGCTCTGTTTTAGTACCTCTTCCAGCTTACGGTTCGCTTTTTCTTTTTCATAGATCATGTGATGCATTTGAAAAATATAGTTTTCGATCTGCACTGCTGCCGGATTTGGCGGTTTTGGCAGGCGCTCTTCATGAGCAGTCAGGATCTGCTTTCTCTCCTGCTCCGTTAAATGCGGAGCGGTTGCCTGCATGATGATCCGCTGTACCTCTCCAAAATCTTTTTTATGGAATGCGATCCGATACAACATCTGTTTCTCTGTCTGGCTGATGCAGGGACGATCTTTTTCAATCTCTTCCAATAGTGGAAATGTCTTCTCAACGTTTTCTATTGCAAACATATCAAACACCTTCCCTTCTATTCCTGATAAGCAGAAGAATCTCCCGCAGTTTCTGCATCCGCTCCGGAGACGGATTATTTGCGATCACACGGGAGATTTCCTGATCGTTCAGACCGCTTTCCATACATTTCCGCACCTCTTCCAGCTGTTCGGTAGAAAGGTCCGCTTCCATGATCTTCTCTAAAACGTCTTTAGGGATCTTATTATCACGTAACGCAAACCAGCCGAACATTCTCTTTTTCAAAGTCTGCCGTCTCTGGTCTGCCCGCATATCAGGCTCCAGCAGGATCTCTTCCTTTTTGACCTGAGACTCTGCAGGTACGGCAGGCCGCTGCTGTTCTTCTGACTTCTTGCTGGATAATGCCTTCTGGAGATCAGCAATTGTCTTATCACGTTCCTCTATCTTATGCTGCAGGTCCTGAATACTCTTGTCTTTATATTTCAGATTTTCATATAAGTCCTGGATTTCCCGGTTTTTTTCATCGACCACATGCTCTTTGACAAGGGAGGAAAGGACATCAAAGCGTTCGTTGCTTTCTTTAAACTGCTTGATTGAGTCTTCCATGATCTGCATCAGGTTCTTCATATACTCTTTCACACTGTCGTCTTCTTTCGCCCCATCTTTCTCCTTGATCGTTTCTTCCAGCTGTGTCCGCATTTTTTTCATCTTATTAGCGGACATCTCTTTTGTCGCATAAGATCTTACCTGCTCAAACGAAAGGCCATGGGCAATACCTTCCCGGATCTCTTTGATCTGGTACTGATTAAACTCATTCTCGCAAAGAAAATCCAGGACATCATCACTGTTCCCCTCCATCATGGCAAAGACAATCTCTTTCATGCATTCTGCACTCTGGTTACTCTGTACCAGCTTTCGTATTTCCGGAATCTGTAATCCATAGTCCATCGCCATCGTTACGACTTCTATCTGCTCCTGCTTCAGTACTTTCTTACACTCATCCAGATAACGCTGTTCTTCTATTGTCATGCATTCTCCTTTCTCTGAATCTCAATATTCAGTGATCATTTTTGCTGCCCCTATTATGTAACACTTATCTTCATGTATCTTCCATCGGCTCTTAGTCAGCTTATCGAGCCTACGATCTTTTCTTCTCTATTGCTTTCTCCCGGTTTTTCTCTTTTTCATAGACCTTATGAAGCAGCCGCTCCCCGGTTCTCTTATCTTTTATTGCTTCTCTCCGCTTTTCTTTAAGCTTCTGCTCTCTGGATTGAAAATCTGTTTCCAGTTTTCCTGCCTCTTCTACCGTGTAACCTGCTTCCGCAAGTTTCTCACATAACTTTTCATAAACTCCAGCCTCTTCTGAGAATTCCTGATATCCCTCTTTATACAGCTCTGCCTCCATTTGATACTTTCCCAGTTCTTTATAGAGCTGAAGCACATCCTGATAGTCTTTCTTCTCTCCAGCCAGCTTCTTTTGCTGTTCCCGGATTTTTTCGCTCATTTCCTTTGCTTCTGCCATTGCAGTATAAAGATCCAGCTTTGACCGGATGTTATGCTTCGCCCAGAATAGATACTCTTCCTGTAATCTTCTCAATTCCTGCAGACTGCGCTTATATTTCCAGCCATCCGGACGTTTGCGGATTTTACCGGCCCGGTATTTCCTGATAAAACATTCTTTTTGATATCTGGTCAGATGGCGGTTCCGGTACGGAATATAAATATAGAACAGTTTATCTCTGTTCTTATCCGCTTCCGGAACCGGATAAGAACTATGTTCGATCCTATAGCGGAGCATTTCTTCCGTATATTCTTCGCCCAGCAGATCCAGACGCCGCACTCTTTCAGCACCTGTTTCCCTGACGGCAAGATGTTTTCTGCCGGACAACTCATATCCCATACTGCGCAGATTCTCTAAAAACTCTTCATAAGTCTCTGCATCTTCGACTGCACGGTCAACATCCCGTCTAATCCTTTGATTCCGAGCGGACATTTTCTTTTTCTGCCTCGGCTCTGCTGTTTCTCCTTTCTGCCAGCGCTTTCTTTTTTCCTTTACCTTTTCCAGATCCAATATGGATAGACCGTACTTTTTACAGAGATCATTTACAAGGGGCTGTATCCTATGCTCCCATTCTCCCTTCGGATAATCATATTTATAGCCGTCTGTACATCGGACAGAATTGAAAATGATATGCCCATGGATATGATCTGTATCATTATGGATGGCATATACAGCCTCATAATCTTTCCCAAGATACTCTTTGACAAATTCACCTACGAGGTCAAAAGCCGTATCTTCCGTAATTTCTTCCTCTTCAAAAGAGATGATAAAATGGTAGCCCTGGCGCTTATCCAGCTTGCCGAAATACCGTTTTGTCTCAAGCATCTGTTCCAGGGCGTTCTCCGGGAAGCAATTACTTCCGCCGATATATCTGCCGTCCTCTGTTTTATCCGGATCCATGATATATTTCAGGCCATTCGCCAGATGTTTTGCCATATATCCTGATTTTGCCTGCTTCATATGCAGGATTTTTGTGATCGCCATGTGTCACCTTACAGTTTTGCAACAAGCTGTTGCGTCAGATCCTTCAGATTTTTCATAAGCACATACAGCCGGTGCTTATCCTCTTCGGAATACAGCCGGCTGTTATGGTTATGTGTGATCTGGTTGATGTTCACACCGATATGGTTGATCTCATTGTTCAATCGCTGCAGTTCCTGCCGGATCCCCGGATAGTCCCTGGGACGGTTGGTGATCAGAATACGCAGGTACTGGGATTCTGTAACTCCCATTGCTGCCGCCTGTCTCTGCAGTTCCTCCAGCTCCCCGTAAGTCAGCCGGATCTCTTTTCTGCATTTCATGGTCTCCTTTTTCGTATGATCCCTCCTTTTCTTTCCGCCGGATACTTTCATCATCTGGGCCGGGCCGGCTTCTCCCGCCCATGCTCCTGCGCTGCAGGCTGTGACTGATACTTGTGAAACAATTCCGGTTCTGTCTCACACAGAAGATCCGTAAGCTGACGGGTACTCATAATCGATTGCCGTTCTTTTCCCTGCTCCAGCTGCAGGGCAAGCCAGCTGTCATAAAATACATCTAAGGCTTCTCCTAAATACAGGCCTTTCCCAAGAGCGATCGCTTCGATACAGCCCGGCTCAATGTCCCTGATATAATTCCAGTCCGGTGCAGATATCCTTTCCCCCGGTTCCAGATGTTCTTTTCCCATAACCGCCATCATGCTTTTATAAACATCTTCCCGGCTTTGTATGTATGCCATGATATCTGAGACAACCTCATGGCAGGCCATAGACCGGTATTCCTGGAATTTGGGAACGATATAGTCCTGCAGGACCTTGTGCTGTTTTAAATAGAGGTACGTCTTCGCCGGAAGCGTGTAATATGTTTCTGATAATTCCTGGATCCACCGGACATAAAACCGCAGCTCATATGGATTTTTTATTGAGATCTCCGGCGTGCGCTCTGGAGGCGGGCAATGCATCAGGCGCATCTGAAGCTCTTCTAATTCAGCCTGTAATTTTACCGGAAGGCTTTTATCTTCCAAATATCCTTTCAGAAGGCAGGACAGTTCCTCACGGCCATCCGGTGTGCGGATCAAGCCATACGTCTTTCTTACCATGTCTGTATCCGACTCTCCCACTTCACGGGTCTGTTCATAATCCCAGCAACAGTTATTTTTTAAGAACATCGTGGTATCCCACGCCAATGCCTGAAAAACATCACGCTCCTGCTCTTTATCCGGCAGTCCGTAATCCCATATCTCCCCGATCAAAGTTTCTGTTTTTTCAACAATTGAATGTCTTTTTCCAAAGCACTTATCATATAGAAAGTTGATCACGTTCTTCCTGACATCTGCTTTAGAGAATTTATCCAGATAGTGATCCTCCCCGTCTTTGTAGGGATAGATCATATACCAATAGACTCTGATATCGCCTAACGGACCGTTTTGAAAAAAATCTCCGACCGTCTTTTTTAACTGTTCAAAATCTTCTGATCCATATTTCATTTTCATTATCCTCCATCATAAGCAAGATTTTCTGGGTTTTATCTGCACTTTCGCTTTTGTCCGTTTATCTCCTGCGGAGATCTTCTTTCTTTCTGTCTGGCTGAAATACTTTGCTGTCCATGTCTTCCAGTTTTGCAGCCGTACTCCGTATTTTTTCCATATGCTCTGTATCTGTAAATTTCAGAAGATAATCTGCAAGCTCTGTCCGTTTTTCCGGAATTTTCAAATCCATATAGAGCCTTCTTACCGGATCGCTGGGATCATCCATGCATTTCACATACTCGGCAAATTTAAAATAGTCTACATCTTTCAGCAGATCTGCCACATCCCAGGCAGTCTGTTCCATCTCGTTCCGTTCTATCCGTTGTGTCCTATCGCTGATCATTTCCAGATCTTCAACAAGAAGGCTTCCCCTGTCTTTCTGTTCCGTGTCCTTCATAATAGAAAGTCTGTAACTCAGGAAACAGATCAGCTCATACCGCAGGCAGCCATTGTCCACGAATTCTTCTATTTTGGGAACAGGCCTCCCTTTATTGTGGTTTCCAGATATGTGTTTTATGAAATCCTCTGCCAGACGATTTTCCAGCATGAAGCGCTTAACTTCCTCTGCGATTTCCTTTATTTGTTCCTGCTCATAAACCATTCGTTCACCCTCTGCCTTTCTCCTTCTGAGATTTCTTTTCTAACTGTCGTTATTCTTTCAACCTCCTCATACTATAAAAGTTCACCTATCGCCATCTGTTCCGACAGCATATTTATACGTGATCCATGCAGTCTACAGACAGCGGCCGAATTTTAGTTACTGCTCACGAACACCAAAAAGTCGGTCCGGACTGGCTTGCCAGTCCTCTGCAAGATACGGATTTTACCGTACAAAATCCAATCTTGTTAGGGGAGGCCCCCTAAAACCCCCAGCCTCCGGCTGATAGCTGTTAATAATAAGTGATAGCAGAACTTCTATCCATCATTGAAATCTGATATCAGAAGTATCTTCCTGCTATCAATTTCTGCTCCTGGATCATGAAGACCTGCTATCACTTTTTCCATACAGATAGCAGAAATCCTCTGTGAAGAAAGAAATCTGCTATCCGCTTTCTCTTCCTGCTATCACATGATCCACTTCTGTTTTCTGCTTCTGCTATCATTCCTATCGTTCTGATAACAAACGCATAAAAGAAGAGTTTTGATGTTCCAGGCAGGAAACCTTGTATTTTCATGCAGACAGCAGCTGCTGTCTGTCCGATTCTTTTGCACAAAAAAAGCAGCTTATTCAGCCACCCGCCTTTCACTTCTTCTTTCCAACCTATTGCCAGGGTGGTCTTCTTTCAGACCATTACACGGTTTTCAGGATCCCGCTTTTCCAATCAGTGATTCACAGTTTCTTCCAGACGTTTCAGCGCTTTTTCAAAAGCGCCGATCCCGCTGAAAAAGGATGAGAGCCTTATATCGTCAAACAGATAGGGCATTGCCACATACAGCTCAAAAAAAATATAATACAGGACATCCACCACGATCGAATTCCCAGCCTGTTTGTATAACTGGCTGTCGCTTATTCCTGCTTCTTTCGCTTTCCAAAAATCCTCATTTGAGAATCCCATTAGCCTGAAACATTCAAGGGGAGTTAAACGCCGGATGCGGATCAGGGATTCCAGCCTGCGCACTCCTGAAGTCGTCGTAAGCGTTGGGCTGATATCTCCATTTTGTATCACCCGTCCATTTTTCAACGTCTTCGGGAAAGAGAGATTTGCCACGCCGTTGCTCCTGCATTCCTCATAGCCCTTCTGCGACTTTGCCCGGACTAAGATGATATTATCCTTTGCAACAGAAGTTAGTGTATGAACCATATCTTTCGGTTCTGCCACTTCTAATTTTTGTCTGATTGTACCATCATCCTCATATCTTCCACGAATTGCACCGACTGCTTTTTCTACAATCTTTGCCTGATCATGACTTGCTAAATGAGCGCACGCAATTCCTAACGGTGAAAATACTCGCCCTGTAATATAGCCTTTATTAACATTTCCAACATGAATAATCTTTGGCTGCGTATTTCCTCCCGAACAAGTTGTCAAAGCAGGGCAGCACCCATCTGACGAATATACCCGCCCTGTCTGAGAAAATTTACCAGGTTCATTGATCTGACCGACCATATGCAGCTCATTTGCTTTCCACTTTTCCAAAGCAGCTTCATCCGGTTCAAACAGCAGGGCATTCCGGTCCTCCATATCTTCGATCAATCTTTTGACCTTTTCCTGGGGCAAATAGTATTTCTCATCCACTTCATCTTCCAGAATATCCTTCAGCCGGACAACTGCATCCAGCGGCTCAGGGAAACGGAATCTCCCGTTATCTTCCTCTTTCCGGATCAGGATAAGATAGACTCTCTCTCTGCTCTGCGGTATCCCATAGTTCTTTGCATTCAGTACGCTCCAGTATGTATTGTAGCCATATTCCTGCAGTTCATCTTCAAACAGCCGGAAGGTATCCCGGAACTGCTTTCCCACGATATTTTTCACATTCTCATAAATCCCCCAGGTTGGCCTAGTACCACGGATGATCCGCAGCCACTCCACCAGAAGGGATGAACGTGTTTTATCAATATCGGTCGAACCGCATTTTTCACACTGATCCCGCTTACTGTAATGCACCTGCAGCGGATTGTATTGGTGCCCGCACTTTCTGCAGGTCCAAACAGCCCCTTTCCGGTTGCCGGCACTTGAAAAATCCTGACACGGCGATCCGCCGCAGATCATATTGAATGAGGGAATTGCGGTCTCATCAACCTTCGTAATATCTCCCAGATTCAATGTTTCATCTGTGCTATGGATTGCACAGTAACTCTTTGCTGCAAACTTATCAAACTCACAAAAATTAACCAAACTATATTTCAATCCTCATATTTCATGAGGTGTAGCTACACATTTTACCTAGGATTACTCACTTATTTCCTCCTATTCTTTATAGATTCGTTTCATTTCCATTGTTCCAATGCGAAATTACCGGAATCCACAGCTACCATGAAATATCTCTGGTCCACATTATTTAAAGACTGAAACCACCTCCCTTACACTATGATAAAACTCTGTGTCTTCTACAATATGATTGGTCTGCACCACCTCCTTTCCGGCACGTAAAAAACGGAGAGTTTCCTCTCCGCATGATAAAGTCATCTATTTGAACTTTTCCATTGATACATAAACATATTAGGACAGGCTGGATCACGGCCTGTCCTTTAAATATTTATATACATTGAATGATTTATCTGTTTTGATTATTGTAATATTCTGATGTTTATCTAAAATGGATCTGATATTTTCCTCCTTCGCAGGATTTATTTTCATTATGATCAATTTCTTCTCTTTAGTAATCCAGAAATAAAACGGTTCATATATAATGACAGTTTCGATATCTTCATACTTATAGAAAGCATCTGCCGAAATCCCCTCTTCTGACAACTGGATATTTTTTCCTTTTTCAAGAGCATTTGCAATAATGTTCTGCAAATTTTCCTGTGTTTTCTTACCAACTGTGTAATACCAGATCAACCATACCGTACAGAACACCGCAAGTACGATCTCAACAAGAAAAAGTGTGTAGTTCCTGCTTGCCAGTCCAAAAACAGCAAACAGATACAGCAGCGGTGTAAGGACAATTACTGCCCTATGCGCTTTCTTTTTCGAAGCAGATGTTTGTATTGGCCTAAGGTAGTTAAGGGATAAAATATTTTCCAGCTTGTGAATATCTTCTTCGTTAAAAGTATTATTTTCCGTTTTTATCATTATTTTGTATTCTATCTCCATAATAATAATTCTAATTAAGCAGCTACAAATAAATAATACTACATATTTATCTGCGGCTCCACAATTTTATAGACGGATATATCTTTATAAATACCCACAGGTGTTTATAACCCCCTCGCAAAAAAGACTTTCCCCAGAGATAACAACGGCAATATTTGTATTTTTCGCTTTGTGTCACCTAGATAACTTCTTAATTATCAGTTCTACAAACTGGGAGCTGTCGCTTTAATACAAATTCCAAATTCTCTATACTAATTTTTTATTATCTTATTATAAGCCGATAATTATTTTTTTTTCAAATTATTATACCATTGTAGCATTCGATTATTAAAATTATCTCCAAAATAATATTTCCCATTGTATATTACTGTCATCCAATTATCAGAAAGAATTCCAATTATATCGTTATTTACATAAATAATCCGTTTATACAGCAGGTCGCTAATCACCTCATTATAATCTTCTCCATTTTTTTTACATTCTTCGATCATAAGTTCATTATTCAATGTAATAGTATAACCTTTTTCTATCATTTTTAATAAAACATTGGACATTAATGTGATTTCAAATGGTTTCCACAATTTCTCATTTGAATCTTCAAGTTCTGTTTCTATAAAAGTATACTCCCATCCCTCTTTTCTACCTTTTGCTTTCATTAAAGGATTAATAGTGATTTCAGTATTATCAAATATTTCTTCTGGCAAATCTGGGAACAGATAATAAAGTCTTGTCCATATAAGATATAGGAGAAAAAATATAGGTGCTTTATTAGCAGAACCTAGTGCGTACCATTCCCCTAGTTTCTGATTTTTATTAGAAATTGCAAATGGAATACCATTTGTTTTTAGGATGGACCTTTCTCCTGCGATTATTAATGAAGGTATAGATGTAACACCATATCCTTTTACCTTAAATTTTTTTGAAATATACTCCATAAATACTTCTCTAAAACTTTTTTCTGTTGAGAATCCTCCGTATCCAAAAATGATTCTTATTGGCATATACGCCTCAACTACTAATGCATGATACAAATATTGTTCTTCTTCTGTCATTTTATCAAGTTCTTGCTGGTCTGGCAATTTTCTACCTGTAACATTTTCATATGCTTGCTCCAATATATCTATTGTCATGCCATGGTCTGGCTTTACAATGTTTTTTACACTTAATAAATTTTTATATGCCAAATCCATTTCTTTTCCAAATAAATCTTTCTTTACCTCAATTACAGCTATTACTTGATTTATATTATATTTATATATTTCGCTAAAGGGAATTTTTATTCCATCACCCACTACAATCATACAATCAATTTGCTTACTTGATTCGGTTTCTTCGTTAAATATAAAGCCGGAGCATACTTTTAAATCCAAATTTTTGAATATAGCTTTATTCATCATTTCTTTTGTCAAACCTTCATACATATCACCTATTGTAGGTCCATGTTTTATGTCTAAAAATGAACTAATTTCATTAACTCCTTGAATTCTAAGTGATTCCAATAAATCTTTTATTGTATTTATCATGTTCCCACCCCCATAAATTCCAGTTCATTTTGCTTTCCTCTATTATAGCATTCATATACAACTTTCTCTATCGTTTCTTATTTGTATCAGTCTTAATGATTTTAAGCAGACGAAAAAGCTAAGATTTTTAGGCTTTTATAGTTCATTACTTTTCAACAGCAAAAATCCAAATATTCTATTTATGCTAAAGTGTCAATAATCACTTGCCCTGCTCTACCGATTGCATTAGATAGTACTCAAATTAAAGCAGCCAACAGCTTATTCAGACAGCCAAAATTAATTTCACGTTTTTTATCTTTGTAGTGTAGATATGCTATCATTTCTTAATTTCGCTTTGTCTGGATCTGTAAACGGCTCCAGCCCTCTTTCTTTTGAGCAGTTGTATATCTGGTCTGATATGTAGCCAAAGAAGCCATGTCTCTCATTTGCAAATTCTATCTCAAATTTCAAATCCTCAAGATCTTCCTGTTCCTGAAAGATCTGCACCTCATTGGCTCCCATAAAGGCCACCAGAAAGTCTCCCTCCATTTTTTCATGTATCATATCCACAAAATCCGGGCATAAAAGGACCGCTTCCGCCTGGATATATTTTCCGTAGATATTGTATGCTTTCTGCGTATCTTCTTCCGGTATCTGAAAAAGGCCGCACCACTCTTTATCAATCTGCTGGTTTACCATCCGTAATATGTCTGCGTTGCTGAAAACATTGCACTGCTTTATAAACCAGGAGTTATGAAGCGCCTGTTTCAATGCTTCCTGGAAGGTCATTCCCCAGGATTCCAACATGCTGTTTGTAACCGAAATGTCATATCCGCTTTCTCCACCGGCCGGTATGCCTAAATGAAGGGCAACCGATATTTCCCCTCTGTCTTCATGAGGCATTTCACTTAGCAGACATCTATGCAAGCCGGTATTCATCAAAACCGGAAATAGGTACTGTGTGATACTTTTATCGAAAAGTTTCTCATAGTTTGCTTCGGCATAATGGTATTGATCTGCGATCCCCTCACACAAAGAGTCAATAATTTCATCTGTCTCAACCTCTTCAATATCCTCAGAGATACGTTTTACATCTTCAAAAAAGATACCATCGAAAAAGATTTTCTCCTCTCCACACACGCACTGATAAAATTCTGCTTCTTTTCCTCCTGCTATTACTTTTTCTTTATGGATCTCCGCCGGAACTCCGAATTTCTCCAAACTGGTGCGGATCATCTCTTCCATATTATCCCGGTAATATTCCGTCATCCATTGCGACCATTCCATATTTCATTCCTGCCTTTCTTATACACCATATTTTTCATCTTTTCGGTTCTGTTTGGCTTGTACGCTGCTGTTCAGTCTTCTCTTGACTCTGAGGCGGTTTTGTGATCTGCTTCGTCTTATTGTCAAAATAATAAACACTGTCCGACAATCTTTCCGCAGGTAATGTAGCTAATATATTCGACATATACTGCAGATCTTGAACCTCAGATTCAGACTTCTCACTTTCCGCAATCAACGTACAGCCATGAATATCACTCGGCAGGATATGCAGGTTCTCGCCGAAGGCCTCTGACACTTTTGACAGCACATCCGTATCCAGGACTGCGGCTGCTCCGTAATATAGGTCTGTATTCGAAATGATCACTGCACGTTCCTGTAGTTCATTTATATAACTGAAATCATCATTCCGCTTTGACGGCAGATCTTCAAAATTATAATTTGCTATCGGTGTAATGATAATCCGCTCTTTAAACACCGCATTATTCTTTGCAATGTTCAATAATTCCTGCCCGCTATACCCATGTTTCTGTGCAAAAGAATTGGTTACATTGGTTGTTGAGGGTCCCCCAAACCCCTTAAACGCAAATTTGAAAATAATCTGCATATCCTGAAAAGGGATATGAGGAACTGTCTTTAGTAATGCTTCATTTCCTCTGGATGGGATGAGCGCCGGAATAATATTTTCTTTGCAGAACAGCTTGTCATCATCTAATTTCTTTGGCATTCCTTTTGAATATTCCCGCATTACATGAAGATTTTCCTTCACAATCTGCTCTATTGAGACGCCTGCTTTATATTGTTCATACATATTCTCTGCGTACAGAGTAATCCCAACATTTCCATCTTTTCTCATATATGTAAATCCAGTCAGATTCACCCCGTTTTTAGGCACTGTCAGCGAACGGATCGTATAATCAGGATCATTTCCGACATTCCGAAGAAACTGTGTTTCTATTTCTTTTTTAAATTGCTGGATCTCCATGATCTTCTCCAATTCTGTTCTCCCTTCCTATCTTCGCCCCTTATCCGACACTTGGACCGGACGTTTTTCTATCTTTTCTTCCGGTCTCGCAAGCTGCCGGATTTCCTTCTTATCCCTGTCAAAATAGTAAATATGGTCCGACAGTTTTTTCTCTGGCGCAGGGCTGAAACGGTTGAAACTGTCGAGTATCTCCTGCACATCTTTTTCTGCCAGATCGCTTTCTGCCACAAGCATACAAGCCTCTATATCCGCAGGGATGATATACATATTCTCACCAAACATATCGGCGATCCTGCACATTAATTCCTGGTTCAATACCGATGCCGCCCCAAAGTCGAAGTAGATATTCGTAAGGAGTAATGCACGTTCCCTGAAATCTTTCAGCTGCTCCAGATTATCTGCTTTCGTAAGGGCAGCCATTTCCTGAGCGTTCTCTGACATATGGGCGAACAGAGCGCTCTCTTTAAAGATTTCATTATTTAAAGAGAGATCCAGCAGCTCTTGTTCTGTCCACCCCTGTTCCCGGATATATTCATTTGTGACATTTACAGTCTCGCAGCCATCCCCGCCGGGAACTCGGAATCTAAAAATGATCTGAAGATCATAAAAAGGGATATGGGGGATCGTCTCCAGCAGAGCTTCATTTCCCTCTGAAGGGATCAATACAGGTATAATATTCTCCGGCAGAAGGGCGGGTTCTGTCCTCCATTTTCTAGGCACCACTTCTGTATAGCGCTTCATCAGTTTCACCATTTTCTGTGCGATCTTTTCTATCGGTATTCCTTCCAGGAAATCGTCATATGCTTCTTCTGTCGGCAGGGGAAGCCCCCAAGTCTCCCCAGCTCTGCAATAAAGAATTTCCTTATGCTCTTCTCCATTTTTTGCATGGTCTGCGCACGAATCGAAAAAGCCGTTTCGCCTTTCATCTGATCCTGCAGACTTATTTCCAATTCTTCTATAAATTCGCTATATTCCATAAACACCTCCGCTAAGGATTGCAGCTCTTATAGTTACTGTTCTACACAGATCCCCCCTTATTTCCGGTATTGGTCTGAGAACTTTATTCCCGGAGATTTCTGCCGTTCTTCCCTGCCGGAAAACCGTGTGATTTCTCTGGTCAATCGGTCAAAATAATACAGATCATCCGACAGCCAATCCTCCGAATGTGGGGCTTTACGTTCCTTGCCAGGAGAGCGCTCCTCCAATTCTGCTTCTGGATACCCGCTTTTCGGGACCACAACACAGTCATGGATACTATCCGGGATAATATAGAGATCCTCCCCAAAAGCCTCTGCGATCTTTGCCATGACTTCTTTATCTAAAATTGCAGCCGTACCGAATCTGCGGTAAATGTTTGTCACAGTTACCATAGGTACAGTAAGCTCAGAAAAACAGCTCAAATCATCATCTCTTGCATAGGCTGGCCGTCCCAAAGCATAAAAATCAAAGGGAATCAGCAGAATGTTCTCTTTGAACATTTCATTCTTCAGGGCGATCTCCAAAAGCTTCTTTTCTGTCCACCCGTTTTGATCCATATATTCATAAGTCACATCCGCTGTGCAGCCACCCTTTATTTCCGGGGCATTTATTTTAAAAATGATCTGTAAATTCTCAAACGGAACATGTGGAACTGTTCTCAGCAGCGCTTCATTTCCTTCTGATGGAATCAAGGCGGGTATAATCCGCTCAGGTCTGATAACCTCTTCATTCAAATTTATGTTCGGAAGCTCTCTTCCACTGTTCTTCAAATCTCTGATCAGTTTTTCTGCTATTTCCTCTATGCTTTGACCGTAACGATACTGCATATATGTATTTTCCAGATCAATAGAAACTCCCAGGTGCCCACCTCCCGGAAAATATTGCACAGTATTTACTTCTTTGCGCCCTTTTACCGCTGGCTTAAAGATCAGCTGGCCCTCCAGTTTTTCAGACTGGTTCAGAAGCTCTCTTTTCAGCCTTTTTTCAAATTCTATGAAATCCAAAATATCCCTCCTGCCCTTGAAATCTAAATGTATCCTATTTCATCATAGATACATACATCAGGAACTTCCGCTCCGGTATATCCCGGCAAATACCCTTTTTATTTTCACGATACACACTCTGCAGATATGCACTCCTGCCCTTTCCTCTCAGTTTCAGTCTTTTGATCCGGTGTGCCGTATCCTCTAAGAGATTGTCGAACTCATCTTTTCTCTGTTTTTCTTCTATCTCATATCTGAAATACTGCTGTAATGATAATTCTTCCATTCGCTGTTCCTCCGCTATCTTGACGCTACATAGCGTTGCTTTTTATTGCACATGTCAACGACTCCATGCATATTTTGAGGTAAAGATCGTGACACATGTGAGATTTCCTCTTCCCTATTTTTCCTATGTTCTGTCTCCCGAAGATTTCTCCCATGCAGAGAATGTATACGGCTGGCCTGTTTCCACAGTGCCCGGTTTTCTCTTTCACACTGAAGGAAGAAATTATGGTCCTTTCCAAACGGAGGAAGCCGAAGGTAGACTTCGTATCCTTTCAACACATATTTTCTTCCCAGCTTTTTAGCAGCAACTCTTCCCGGAATGTCATTATCCAGGCAGAAATCCAATGTCTTTATTTCCGGATGTTCCTGTAAAATTGTTTGAAGCGGCCCATCCGACACCATTCCAAGCGCAAGGATACTGGTTGCATAGTCTCTCCTGAAATCCATATCCGACATGGCATCAATCGCTGCTTCATATACACATAATTCTGTGCTTTCCGGATTTATTAAATTCACCCCGTATGTTTTATCATTACCTGCCACATCACCCTTAAAGGGCTTTCCGTAAAAATCCCGGATTCCTCTCTGGCTTGCGAACATCACTTTTCCGTCAGCCCTTTTCCCCAGGAACACAATATTATGATACGGTGCACTCTCATACATTAAGTCATGCTTCAACCAGTGATTGATGATCCTTGAAGAAAGCTTCCTCCGCTTCATAAGATAGGCGTACAGTCCTCTGCAAGTATCTGCTTTCTCTGGAAGGACAAAAGGTACTTTTTCCTTCTCCTTTGGCTTGCGGTCAATAGTGTCCGCTTTCATTTTCTTTTCTGTCCGGTGTGACGGAATCTCAGATCGGATATAACCGGCAAAGTTTAAAAGATAGGAAACCGCTTCTTTATATTCCATATCTTTAAAATACATTAGAAAATCTATGGTACTTCCGCCCACACCCCGGCTGTAACGATACCAGGTGGATCGGTTAAAAATGATCGCAGAGTCCATTCCTTCTATAGAAAATACACTTCCAACCTTTCTAAGCGGGATATGAACATCTGCAGCCAGATTCACAAGATCTACGGATTTCGCAATCTGCAGTTCATCCTCTGTAAAGCGCCCCATCAGCAACCACCTCATCATACTTCATATCTAAATATTCAGATATTAGCGGATATTCTTTTTCAAATTCATCCAAATAACGTTTACTGGAACCGCCCTGTAAGTTGCAGAATTCACGCAGGCTTTTTTTCTTAAACTGTGCCGGCTGATTGCACCAGCGGCTGATCACGGTATACATTCCATAGTACGGTGAAGTCCAGCATTTTTCATATCTCATGATGTAGGGAAAACAGCCGAAACTCATCAGGATCTTAACTCTTTCTAATGTATCCCGGATATCCTGATACCAGAAGCCATTGCCCCATTTTCCGCCCCGGTCAAATCCGCAAAGCACATACACCCTTATGTATTTCATTTTTACTTCTACTGTTTCATGGAGCAGGTCCAGTTTCCGTATGATCAGGTCTTTATCACGAATATCATCAAATGCAAAATAGACTCTATCATCCAGCTTTCCTGAAAATAGTTTTTCTATATGCTTTTTCTGCATGATCCGCAGGTCTAAACCCTGCCGGAATTGATAGCGTTTTCCAGTTTCCATCACCTTATCCAGAATTCTTTCCCATTCCGGGCACGCAAAAAAGTTATCATCCAAAAAGCACAGCTTCTTCCGTTTTTCATCCATAAATTCTTCCAGCGGACTTGCCGGCACGGACCGTGTACTGTTCCTGTTCACGCAAAACGAACACTTCCTGAAACAGCCCCTTGTCAGAAATCCTATGGAATAATCGGTATAGAATTTATATACCGAATCGCTTTCCCCATATCGCCTTATTTTCTCGATATACGCATCATACAAACCATAATCAGGCATACAGTGTTCGATCTCATCCGGTAGTTTCGGGGCCTTATCATAATAGAACCCGGTGCCGCCATAAGTCAGATTGCCAAGTATCAATACCTTTGGCGGCACACAGGTATCTGTGAACACCTGTGAAAGATACAGTTTGTCAAACTTCCCGATTTCCTCATATCCCTGTACCAGACTTGTCTGATGTCCCTCTTTTTTGAAGAAACCGGACATTTTCATGCAAGCCAGATTAGGGAAACGATGCCGGGGCCTGAATAAAATATCTGCGTCGATAATTCCAATCTTTATTTTCGATCACCTCCCCCGTTGGAAAGAAGGGGAAGACTGGACACGTCCTGTACATGAATCGGCTCTATTTTTGCAAAGTGATTCCTTCACAGGCTGATACACGGCACCTATCGCTTCCATCCGCTCTGCAAACTCACAGATATGATACACATTTCTGCCAATCCTTGTATGGTACTCATCGAGGAAAGTGAATTCTCTCTCTATTTTTTCGCCGTTTGGATACCGGATCTCAATAGATTCCCCATCGTTAATACGAAACAGTTCTTCATATCGGCTATTAATAAACTGAATCTTCTTTTTTTCGTCTTCCATATTTCAACTCCTTCAAAAAGAGGCCGCAAAAAGCCGCCTCTTTCTCATTTCCTATCTTTTTTTCTACCGCATTTCTTGTCCGCTGCTTCACAGGAGGACATATTTCTGCCAGCTGCTGATATAACGTCTGCTTATGCTCCCAGTGTTTATTAAAATAAGCAATGGTTTTCGGTGTTTGAGGTCCGAACCAATAATCCCTCATGTCCTTATCGCTCATATCCTTATTAAGTTCTTCTATTTTCAGCCTGTATTCCTCGAAAATCTCTTTTGCTTCAGAGGAGTGCAGGATATCTTTATACCGCTTAATACTGGGATGATCTCCTCGCAGTTCGATCTGCATACTGTCATCAAGATCAAAGATTTTCTGATCCAGACCTCTCTGTCCGCCCTCCCTATATGCTTTCGTAAGTTTTTCACTGAGACATGACCGAAATGGTACCGGCTCTTCTGGATCTCTTGCTGATATATAAACACCATCTTTCTTTACGGTTATCCGATTAATCTGCATTCAAAATCCCTCCGCTTCTTATCTGGATACCGAAAGCTGGCTCATTCTCGGAATCTTAAATCCGTAGAGCATGGCGTTCTCATCTCCAAGCCTTCTGGTAGATCTGGTAATATCAGCCCGGGTTGCTACACCGCTATAGATTTTCTCCTGCAGTCTGTCGATCTGGGATTTTCGGATATTTTCTTTTATCGCCCGGTATAGATAATGGTTCACGCCGTCATGGTCCAGATTCAGATCACTCCAAATAATATGCTTTTCTCTATTCATTTTGCAGCACCTCTCTCCAAATACGGTATTCCCCTTTCAATAGAGAAGAGGCCGCCCGTTGCAGCCTCTTCCCCATATTTCATATAAACTCCTGTTTCCCAGGATTACATTCTACGTCTTCTGTGCAGTGCTCTTCTTGCATTTCTCTTATGGACGATAAGAACCGCCGCCAGGCTGACACCGCCTGCCAGAAGTCCCATAACCGGGAAGATCCAGTTGGTATCGTCTCCAGTCTGCGGTGCCCCAGTGGTTGTCGTAACCGGAGCCTTCTCATTCTGGATCTCTTTTAATACCTCGATCACCGGAGTCTGGTCATCTTTATATTTAAAAGTGATCTCCCACTCTTCCTCAGATGCCTGATATCCGTCCAGTGCCTTTGTCTCTTTCAGTACATAAACTGTAGATTCTTTAAAAGCACCGTTTTCATATACTCCGATTGGAAGCTGCCCTGATTCTGCATTTCCGTCTTTATCCGTGACAAAGGATGCGACCTCTTTCCCGGACTCTTTTTCATACAGAGTGAATTCGACTCCTTCCAGATTATCCCCGGTTTCTCCATCCGTCTTATGGATTTTCAGGACTCCCATCACACGTTCATCCTTCATTTCAACCTTCTGGATTTCTCCGGTCTCTTTAACCGTGAACGCTACATCATTTGCCACAACATATCCGTCAACGGCTGCTTCTTCATGAAGGGTATATTCACCTGTCGGCAGATACTCGATCAGGTGCTCCTCACCAGAAGTCCATTCTTCTACTACTTTTCCGTCTTTATCAAAGATCTGCAGCTTTGCTCCCTGAACCTCTTTTCCATCTGTGATGTCCGTTTTGGAAATAGAAACCTTTGTATAGTCGTCCTTCATCTCGACTTTCTGAATCTCGCCAGTCTCTTCTACGACGAAAGTAACATCTTCTGCACGCACATATCCCTGTTCTGTAGGTGCCTGCTCTTCATGGAGGACATATTCTCCTGTAGGCAGATATTCGATCAGATGTTCCTCGCCGGAAACCCACTCTTCCACTACTTTTCCGTCTTTATCAAGGATCTGCAGCTTTGCGCCTTCGATCTCTTCCCCTGTGGTAATATCTGTTTTGGAGATAGATACTTTTGTATGATCGTCCTTCATTTCCACTTTCTGTACCTCGCCAGTCTCTTCTACAATGAAGGGAACATCCTCTGCACGCACATACCCCTGCTCTGTCGGTGCCTGCTCTTCATGGAGTATATATTCTCCCGGTGCTAACGCATAAACGGTATGAGGTTCTTTGCCGGATACCCATTCTTCGACTACATTTCCGTCTTTATCGAGTATCTGCAGTTTCGCACCCTCTACTTCCTGTCCGCCGGTCAGGTCTGTTTTGGTAAACTCTGTCACTGTCGGCTGATTTTCAATCTCACAAGACAGTTCGATCACTTCAAGAGTAGGATCTGTGTAGGAGGCATCCAGATGATAAACTTCATCATTCGGCAGGTATCCCGGTTTATTCTCGACCTCTTTCACATAATACAAGCCATGAGGCAGGTCTGCCTGGAAAGTAAGTCTTCCAGCGGATTCCGTTGTTCCTGATTCAATCATAGAATCTTTCGCAACGATCACTTCCCCAGCCGCATTTTTAATGTCTTCTTCTGCATACAGTCCAAAGACAACGCCTTCAATCGCCTCTCCTGTAACGGAATCCTTTTTCACAACTTCCACAGAAATGTGCTGTCTCTCATTGGTCAGGCCCATTGTTACATAGTCAACTGCGGTTTCCTGTCCATCATACTTGATCTCAAAATCTTTCTTCTCCGGATCGAGGATGCAGTTCTGTCCGGCTTTTTCTTCTACCAGATAGTATTTTCCGATAGGCAGGTTATTCAGGACCGCTTTTCCTTCACTGTCTGTTACCAGTTCTCCTACCAGATCATCCTTGTTATATTTCACGATCCGGTTGCCCTCATCATCTGTCTGGCCGTCCGGAGTGTAGATTGTCTCTCTTGCATAAACGGCAAATTCTGCTCCTTCAATGCCCCCTACTTCATATGTAAATTCATAGCCGGCACTCTTATCCATCACCTCTTCACCAGTGATAAATTCAGACACCGCATTTACCATCGTTGCAACACCATTTTTCATCTTTGAAAGCAGCCTGTCTTCAATCTTCTCTGCTCCTGTCAGTTTTTCACCTGTTTTATTCAGTGTAAGGCTTCCCACAGCTTCATCATTGAACTGTTCTACTACAACGATAAACTTTCCGGTTTCCTCTTCCACCTGGAAGGCTGTATTGGAATCTACAGTGATCGTGATCGGCTCTTTGCCGGTGCTCTGGTATTCCCCTTCTGTCGTTACCTGGTTCAGCGGGATTTCCGTACCATCGGAAACAAGGCTGTTTTCACTTCCTACAACCACATAGGAATCCGGAGCCTGCACTTCTTCAATACGGTATGTACCGCATTTTAACTGTTCCGGCGTGATCAGATATCCCTCTTCATTCGTTTTAAACACAGAAACCGTTTCCTTTTCCGGATAACGCACGATCATTTCCACATACTTTTCTGCTTCTACATCGTAAATTTTATAGGACGCACTGTTATTCAGCACTGTCTCCTGTGTCTGTGCGTCTTTCTTTACGATCTTCAGATAGAACTGCAGCGGACGGTCATCAAAGATCCGCCAAACCTGCGGTTCCCGGCTGTCCTCTGTGATATGGACAATAAAGGGATTCACATTTTTTAAGTTCTCTGGAGTTGTGGATTCAAAGACAACATATTCGCCGTAAGGAAGCTCTGGGCTCTTCAGATATCCTGTGCTGTCCGTAAACAGTTCCGGCACATAGATCTTTTCCCCATTTTCATAGTAAGAAGCGGTTTCATCCTGGCTGTAATCATACCCAATGAAATCCTCTGCTGAAAATGTACTTCCGTTTGATGGTACAAGACTTCCATCTTTTACCCCAGACAGCTCACTGATCAGGAAAATCTTGAATCCTGCGCCTTCCACCAGATCGGTTTCTGTCTGCTCTCCGTCCTCGGAAATCTTAATCAGCTGAAATGCCTGTTTCTTCACGGTCTCTTTTACTGTCACATATCTGTGTACGATCTTCACTTCCTGCCCTTCATAATCAACTGTGACAGGATATTCCGTTTCATCCAGCAGATATCCTTCCGCCGGCTCCAGCTCTTTTACATAATAATTTCCCAGATACAGATCCGTAAAATCCAAAGTTCCTTCACTGGAAATCTGTCCCTGGGCTACAAGTTCATCTTTTCTATACACAGTTCCGCTTTTCTTATTCGGATACTGGATATCCTCGGCAGCATAAAGGCCGTATCTTGCCCCTGTCATTACTGCGTCTCCCTGTGTAATAAAGTCTTCGGTATCCTTGTCGATCTTATTTACATGGATTTCTCCACGGACCTCTTCATTGGAAAATTCATGCTCGAATGTGTACAGATAAGTCTCATCATCCTTATACTCATAAGTGAAACTGTATACAGCATCCGACTTATAATATTTATCCGGGGCCTGAATTTCTTTCACGCTGTATTTGAAGCCTAACGGAATATCTGCCTGGAATACAGCATTTCCATCTGTGTCGGATGTAACCTGCTCAATCAGTGTACCATTGCTGACGATTACATTTCCTTCTGTATCTGTGATATTGCTTGCCGCATAAAGGCCGAACACCGCTCCTTGCAAAGTAACGCCATCATTTGTAGATTTCTTAACGACGTTCACGTTGATACCCGGTCTTTCATTGCTATACGCCGCTTCTCCTGTTGCCAGTTCAACCGTCTGTCCCGCATAAGACAAAGTAACATACTGTGTCTTTGCTTCCTCAGTTTTCCCAATCACCAGCCCTTCCGGGGCCTGTTCTTCCACGATCTTATATTTACCGAGATACAGTTCCGCAGTCGTTGCGCTGCCATCTGCTCCTGTTTCAATCCGGGCGACCAGATCGCCTTCCTTATGGATCTTGGTTTTCTTATCCTGGCTGAAGATATCTTCTGCCGCATACACAGCATATTTTGCTCCTGCATAGGAAGCATCCTCATACACAAAACTCAGGTTTCCTTCCTCACCGGTTACTCCTGTAAGGACTTCTCCTGTTTTGTGAACAGTGATCTTTCCCTTCTGTTCTTTATTGGTGATAGTCACAGATGTTGTACTTCCTGCCTGCAGCTCCACATTATAAGAAGAAGTATTTAACTTATATCCCTGTGGAACAGAGATTTCTTTCAGATACATGGTATCCTGTGTTTTCGGAAGCTCTACCTCAGATGCGCCATTTGCGTCCGTTTCCGGCATTTTCCGAATGAGGTCTGTGCAGCCTTTATCCGAATAAATACCAAAAACTGCGCCGGCAAGATTAACTCCTGAAGCATCATCTTTCTTGATCACCTTCACTCTGACAAGTTCCATCCACTCTACAGAAAAACTTACCGAAGCGCTGCTTTCCTCATAAAATTCCCCATATCCGATATCCTGTGAAGTTCCCCCGGTGCTGACTACAAGAGTCTTCCACTGGCTTCCGATCTGTCCGTTCAGGGTGCCGGACTTCCAGGTACCCGTAACCGTCATGGGTGCGCTGAAGTAAAAAGTCTGTCCGCCGTAGATCTTGACGCTTCCTCCTGTCTTGCTGTCGCCTCCAACACAGTGGTAGGTAACGTTATCCGGCAGTTTCAGCTCTATATAGTTCCGGTGGTCGCCATTAAGAGTAATATTCCCGGTTCTCTGAACATTACCCTCTTCATACGCTTTCACGCTCGTGCTTGACAAAGAAATAGCAGCGGTCGGCGGCGCCTCCTGGCTGTAAAGATAGTTGATATATTCCCGTACACCGTATTTCTGGATTCCGGACTCATAGCAACCTACAAAAGCAGCGCTCTCCCCTGCATATGCATAGGAGGCAGCCAGATGTGTCAGGATATAACGCACATCTTCATTGTACTGTTTTAAATACGTTCCTGTCAGATCTCCCGGTCCACCGTATCCATAGTAAAGGACCTTCTGCAAGTTCAGATTAGACTCATAAATATTTGCCACGTAATCTGCTGACGGTGGTGAAGACTTGTTTGATTCAATACAATATGCGATCTTCCCATTGACCGAAAAACGGCAGGTCAGATAACTTCCGAGATCGCTGGGATAATAAAGAGTCTCCCCTTTTTCAAGAGTCACTTTTTCACTTGCAGCTCTTGTAGTGGCTGCCGCATATGGTACAACAGCAAGGAATACGCCATCATCCATCATGGCTTCGATCTCTTCTTCAGCTTCGGGGTCAGCCTCACCATCCTCCCCGGAGCCTTCATCTTCCGTATCATTCTGGCCGCCCTGGTCCTGCTGGCTCTGTGTTTCCGGTTCTGCAGCATTGACAATGATCCTGCGGATGACCTGATAAGACGGGTGACCGCTTACCGGCTCCACACAGTACGCTGCATGATAAGTACCGGCAACGCTTGTATCAAATTTCTGCCCATTATCATCAACGGCTTCCTTAAAAGATACTTTGACTTTGGATTCATCAAAGGTAACACCGGATAGATCCTTTGCAGGATCAAAGGTATCTCCAACCGTCAGGTTTACCTCTTCCGCCGTCACGATCTCATCTGCGTCCAATGCGTCCAGAACTTCTGCAAGCTCAGGAAGTTCCTCTTCTGTGCTTGCCGCCTCAATCGTGCCCTCCTGCACAGTTGTCTCTGCAGAAGTATTGTCCGTTTCCGTTGCAGATACGGTCACAGCAGCATTAAATAATGTAGAACAGCCTATCAGCAGCGCCATAGCGCCCGCAATAAATCGGTTTTTGATTTTCACTATGCTTTTTGCTCCTTTTCATTTTTTAGTCAAAAAAAGCAGGCCTTCACACAAGCCTGCTTATCGTTACCCACAACCGCAGCCATACATAAAAACCCGGTCATGGATTCTATATTCAGTTTTTATGTATGACACTGGATGCGGGCGATCCCTGATCCAATGCATATACGATAGTTTCCTTTCTTATAAACTGCTCCCTGCATGGAAGATCACCAGAACCATCTGTACTACCAGCAGGAATAAACTAAGCACTAATCTTACTGCCAAACATAACAATTTTGCAACCAATAAAAGAATTGATACAAAGAAAGATAAAATTCTCTTTAAAACTGCCATATCTGTTTCCTCCTTAATCGTCTCCAAATTCATAGAATTGAGCGAACTGTAAATCTTTTTCAGTATCGTTCTCTTCATCCATTTTCTCACCAGAAGGGTTCTTTTCGAGAGCTGCAGGAGGAAGATCCTGCAGTGCTTCTCTTACGGATTTCTTCACAAGATCAGCTATCTGTCTGGTCAGTTCTCCAAAGACCGCATTCCTGATCACTTCTATAAGCGGTCCATTCTTCTCTTGAAAATAACGGTTCACATCATCCGTCCGTTTCTCTTCCTCTTCCTGTTTTAAGTACTTACTGAAATAGACTACTGCTTCCGCAATAAAATCATCTTTTGTCCGAAAGATATCAGAATTATAATCCTTCAGATAGCGGTATGCCTGTGCATGGACCGGACGGTTTTTATACAGTCTCAGGGAAGTCGTATACTTCTTCTCATTATCCATACCTTCTCACATCCTCTCATGCAGTTCTTTCATTCTGTATCTTCCTTCTTGCCCTCAAAATGCTTTTGACAGCTTCTTCACATCCCTTTGCATTGGCGCATACATCCGTCACAAACTTTACATTCCGATCCTTGTTATTCCCAAAGTGCTGAATGATTGAAGCGCCTCCGCCCATAAAAACCATGTTCGTGAGATCCAGATTATAATTGTTGGACTGGATGATATCATAAATCTCTGAAGAATACTCTCTCAGGCACTTCGTGATCTCTATCCGGTACTTATCTGGGCACTCATAGTCTCCATACCGCATAAAAGACTCGATAAAGAACGGGGGAACACTAGTCCCGAGCCTCGCCACCATTTCTTCATTTACACGGTTAATACAATATAATGCAGCCTTATCGGATATCGCATAATTTCCGTCCGGCATACCATCCACAAAACCGACCAAATCCACTGTACCCCCTCCGATATCAATCAGGAGGCAGAATCCAGAATTGTCCTTTATAAGCGTGTGAATGACGACATGTCCCTGCATAAAGACATAAACATTTTCCAGTGTAACATGATAGTGGATTCCCTCAAATTTAAAGTGCAGTTCCTTTGTCTTTGACAGGTATTTCTTAAACCCGTCCTTCTGCTGCTGAAACCGTCTGGGCGGAAGCGCTGTGCCAAGCATTACTTTTGAGCTTGTAAGTTTTCTGAATTTTAATTCTTTTGCCAGTGCCGCAAGGGTAAGCAGGTAATAATCATCATTATCTGTCTTATCTACACGCTCCATTACCGGGACCTGTCCACCAACATAGTATATTTTATTCTGATATTCCAGAATATTTTCCAGACTATCTGGACGTGTCTGAAGCGGCTGTATTGCCGCTGAAAAAACGGAACTTGCTGTTTTCATGTTACGATTCCCATGGTCGATTCCAATGATTTCTGTATTATTCAACATATCTTACCTCCTGGATTCCTGATCCTACTCTCTATCTCTTTGGTGTTTTCTTATCCGGCTTTTTTATTTCCGAAGTCCGGCTCCTTCTCTCCGGCAGAAGCTCCATTTCTTCAAAAAGAACGGACATCTGCTGTTTTGTCAGTTCAAAAGACATATCGTATGGCATGAAAAGTGAAATCATAACTGCGTCTACATTCTTCCTGCCCTTCTGGTCCTCATGGTAGATCGTTGTTTCTGCTCCCCATGTGCCGTCGCAAGCTGTATAGAAGTTCTGCATTCTGCTATCATTAACACTCACTTTATACTTTGCTGTATCTACATAGATCGGCTTACTATCGAGTTTCTGTGTCTCATACCGGCAATTTGCCATATAGAGTTCAATATCTTTCTCCGGGGCAAAACATATATAGACATTCGTCATCTTCATTCCGCCCTCTTCTATCTCTTCGATATTCAACCTTGCGGAAAAACGTTCCTCCGGCCGATAGTCTACAACCAGTTTTTTCAGCCGTTCTCCTGTTTCTGTCTCAAAATACCACGGATCACCAATCACGATATGTTCCGGGCATTTTATGCTGTATTTTGCTACGCTCACTGTGCACTCTCCTTAATCAATTCATCAATATTCTTCTGGAATAATCTCTGCAACCGTATCACTACATGAACATTCGGCTTTTGCTCCCCATATTCAATCCTCTGATAAGTCCGTAAGCTGATCCCTAACTTTTCTGCCAGCGCTAACTGAGTCAATCCCAGTGATATCCTCAGCTCCCTTAACTTTGTTACTCTGTGTCACCCCCTTATGCTCTGGGGATTAGCGGAATGATAAGCAAACAGATTCGTATAATAACTGGATGTTGTCATTACTGCATTGTAAAGGGCGGTTATAATTACTGCCCGTATATTATTTGCCTTGCTCCCACAATTTCTCAATGAATCCATCACAAACTCAACCGTAGGCTTTTCAATCTTTCTGTAGATTCCTTTTACAATCTGTGCAGGTTTATCCTCTCGGTTGATCCGAATCGTCTTAGCCGTAGAAGTTAAAACATCAACTGCTATCGACACGATTTCTTCCAAGATCTTTCTGTCAAATGGTCTGTCTATCCAGATCGCATCATAATCAATCTGTCCTTTAAACATCTCTTCTGTTGCCTGATAGGATAGGATTGGACTGGTATAATCTATGGTGTTATTCTCTTGGGTAATCTTTGTATTTGTTCCACCATGAAAAGTGTGACCATTGGATTTCAAATGAGAGAGATCCGTACTTTCCGCAGATACAGGTCTCTCTTTTTGAAGGGAGACCCTCTCCCTTTTCAAAGAGGGAGCCCCCTCTCCATAGGTGCCATGCTCTCTCTCCTTGTCAACGTTCTGTGTCAAATCATTATTTTGCTTCACTTCCCACCCACTTTCAGAAGAGGGAGGGTCCTTGCAGCTGTCATCTGGATATGTGAGCTGCCACAGTCTGTTGACAATCAGTTCCAAAAACAACACATTGTTGACTACCAGACCATTGATATTTACGGTACGAAAAACCCTTCTCACAACGCCCAGCTTCTCTAAAAATATGATCGCATTTGTCGCTTCTTTCTTTGAGATGCCAAACTGTTCGCTGATCTGCTGATAACTTCTTTGCAAAAGATCCGCCTTGAATTTCTTCTTTACGGCGATCACCTGCCCGGTGCCTTCATCCCTTATCTCTGTAGGCTTATACCAGTAAACAATGTCTGCCAGTATAATGATTGCTGTAAGATGGGGCTTTCCACTGTCTCTTACTATCGTGCGATACCAACTTTGCGGAATTACATTTCCAGATATGTTCAGCTTCGCATTTTCATCTACGATTGTATTTCCTGTACTGTATATACCTCCATCCATAATGGCTACCTGCTTTCTTCAGCACCGCTCGGTGTTTTATCCTTGAGCAGCTTCGCCATATCCTGATCTGCTCTTTTTGCAGTCACGGCAAGGCTATAAATGAAAAGCAGAAATATAATCAATGCAACAATAATTACTCCTTTAATCATCGCTTCATCCTCCAAAACAAAAGAGGACTAAGCCAGTTAGCAAACGTCTAACCTACTTAGTCCTCGATATTTTATTTTACAGTATACTGCCGGCCAGACTGACCGTTGCAGACAAAGATAGCCCACAAGGAATTGAAAAGTTGTAAAGTTGGACTAAGTGGCTAGAGTTCCAATCATCTCAAGTCTGCACCAGTCCTATTCTATTCAAAATCTATTCCCAGGCTATAAATCTTGCACCATTTCTGGTATAATAAAATAAGACCAAATCAGCGCAAACCCTTTATTTATCAGGTCTCTGCTAACTTAGTCTTATTTTAACACGTGCCCCG
>ERZ1643246.383-NODE-383-length-58268-cov-11.292168_pt1 | contig 58268 bp, 56 predicted proteins | sample MGYA00579265_ERZ1643246 | MGnify/ENA primary metagenome ERZ1643246 (study PRJEB29033, sample SAMEA4952261) | chicken gut metagenome | biome: Broiler Chicken; feature: Gastrointestinal Tract; material: Caecum | place: Ireland | collected 2018 | study: Broiler... | reverse complement strand
GGAATCAAAGGCTGGGCCAGAGGTCCGGTCACGGTGATTTCCACTGCGGAAGAGGCGGAAAAGTTCACACCTGAGGGTGGAAAAGCAGTAAGTATCGTGGCACAGACGACATTTAATTACAACAAATTTAAAGATTTAGTTGAAATTTTTTCGAAAAAGAGTTATGATATTAGTGTTTTAAATACTATCTGTAACGCAACGGAAGAGAGACAGACAGAGGCAAGGGACCTTGCCAGGACCGCAGATGCGATGATTGTCATCGGCGGAAGACATAGTTCCAATACTCAGAAGTTGTACGAGATATGTAAGGAAGAATGTAAAAATACTTACTTTATAGAGACACTCGTTGATTTGGATACAAAGCCTTTTCAATCATTTGGTCGTGTAGGTATTACAGCAGGGGCATCCACCCCAAATAAAATAATTGAGGAGGTTCAAAAACATGTCAGAATTAAGTTTTGAACAAATGCTGGATGAATCATTTAAAACAATCAGAAATGGAGAAGTCGTTGAAGGAACTGTCATCGACGTTAAGGATGACGAGATTATTCTGAACATCGGTTATAAGGCAGACGGTATTCTCACAAAGAGTGAATATTCCAACGATTCCAATATTGACCTTCACACCGTAGCACAGCCTGGGGATAAGATGGAAGTCAAAGTTCTGAAGGTAAATGACGGAGAAGGCCAGGTACTCCTGACCTACAAACGTCTTGCTGCCGAGAAAGGCAACAAACGTCTGGAGGAAGCATTCGAGAATCATGAAGTTCTCAAAGCAAAAGTTACACAGGTACTCAACGGCGGCCTGAGCGTCGTGATCGACGAGGCAAGGATCTTCATCCCTGCAAGCCTGGTATCCGACGTATTTGAGAAAGATCTGACCAAATACGCAGATCAGGAGATCGAGTTTGTGATCACCGAGTTTAATCCGAGAAGAAGACGTATCATCGGTGACAGAAAGCAGCTGATCGTTGAGAAAAAGAAGAAAATGCAGGAAGAACTGTTCGCGCGCATCTCTGTCGGCGATACAGTAGAGGGTGTTGTCAAAAATGTTACCGATTTCGGTGCGTTTATCGACCTGGGCGGCGCTGACGGACTGCTTCATATTTCTGAGATGTCCTGGGGCCGTGTGGAAAACCCGAAGAAGGTATTCAAGGTAGGCGATCAGGTGAAAGTCCTGATTAAAGATATTAACGGAGATAAGATTGCACTTTCTCTGAAATTCCCGGAGGAGAATCCGTGGCTGAACGCGGCGGAGAAATACGCTGCCGGAAATATTGTTGAGGGAACGGTTGCACGTATGACTGATTTCGGCGCGTTTGTAGAGCTGGAGCCGGGCGTTGACGCTCTGCTGCATGTATCCCAGATTTCCAAGGAACACGTGGAGAAACCGGCGGATGTTCTGCAGATCGGACAGAAGATCACTGCAAAAGTAGTGGACTTCAACGAAGAGGAAAAGAAGATTTCTCTGAGCATGAAAGCTCTGGAGAAAGAAGCTCCGGCGGAGGAGACTGTTTACTCTGACGAGACATCGGAAGAGGAGTAATTCAGGTACTGATACTTTGTTCAGAAAAACTGGACGGTTACGTACAGATTGTAAAGTAAGGGCTGTCACACTGACAGAGTGTTTTGGACAGACCGGTAAATCTCAGATACAGATTTATCGGTCTGCCGGCTCTGCCATGTGCGGCTTTTTTTTATACCCGCTTGCACACAGTCGGCACCGACCGAAACGTAGTGCAGACCTGCCGCGAGGGTCAAAATCCGCATCCTGCCGCGGGATTTTTTGCTCCCGCGGGCAATGAGCCAAGCGGAATATCAGAGAGGGGTTTATGTGGAATTTACGGATTGCAGGGATTGAGTTGTATTTCCTGCTGGGATGGTTTTGGATTTACTGTTTCCTGGGATGGGTCTGGGAAAGCTGTTATATGTCTGTGATGGAGAGGAGACTGATCAACCGCGGGTTTGTCAGCGGACCGTTTCTGACGATCTACGGATTTGGCGCGGTTTCGGTGTACTTGATTCTTCGCCCTCTGGAGCGGCAATGGATTCTGCTTTTCTTCTGCGGAGCGGTTCTGGCCACGGTTCTGGAGTATCTGACGGCGGTTGTACTGGAGGCGGTCTTTCACACAAGCTGGTGGGACTATACGGAGAAGAAGTGGAATTTCCAGGGAAAGATCTGCCCGGAAAGCACGGTCTGCTGGGGCTGCTTTACACTGCTGATGTTTTATGTGCTTCAGCCCGGGGTCAGCTGGGCTGTTCGCCAGGTAGATGTCCGCACGGGAAAAGTGGTGATCCTTGTAGTGACAGTGATTTACGGGATCGATTTTGTGATCTCAGCAGCCGCGGCGTTTGCGATGGATCGGAAAATCCGGAAGATGGAGCTTTTACAGTCGGAGCTGTTGGAAATCCTGCAGAAAAACCGGTTCTCCGGAGCGGCGGAAGAGATCCGGCGGAGAATCTCTTCGTTCCGGAGAAAGACCGGGGAAAAGGTGCGCGTTTATCCGGGAAAAGCGAGAAAGACAATGAAAAGTTATCTTGACATGCTTCGAACAGAAAGCGGACAGAAGTTTGAAAGTCTGGCAGACTATGGATCAGAGAAAAAAAGCGAGTTGAATCTGCGGCGAGAGCAGGTAAAGGCGGAAATCCGGGAATGTGCAGAACGGCTGGGGATCCGCTGGGAGAAGCGGCGCAGACTGCTTGAGCGAACCATTCAGCGTTTTGTGGATGCATATCCCCATTTGAATCATGTGCAGAGACTCACGGTGGAGAATGACGGAAATAAGGAGGGCGCAATGACAGTTTCAAGATATGAAGCGGAGAGAAGTGCGGAAAGTGGACAGGGAAATCTGCCGGAAGACAGATTCGTTGAACTGCGGGGACGGAAATATTGTCTGGCAGGAAATGTGATGACGGATGAAAAAAGGCGTGCTTCTTATGACCTCCTTGCACAGAAAACGTTTGACATTTCTTTTGAAAAGTGGTATCAGGACGGTTACTGGACGGAAAAGAACTGCCCGTATACGTTATTCGACGGGGAAACGGCGGCGGCGAACCTTTCGGTCAACCGGATGACTGTGGAGAAGGGAGGAAAGGCACATTCCTGTATACAGATCGGCACCGTTATGACAGATGAGGATTACCGGGATCAGGGACTGATGCGGTTTCTGATGGAGACGGTTCTGGAGAACATAGAACCGTCCTGCGAGATGGTGTTTTTGTTTGCCAACCGGACGGTTCTGGATTTTTATCCTCGCTTTCACTTTCAGCGGATCGGACAGTATCACTATTTCTGGAAGCCAGAGAAAGCGAAAACATTAGTGAAGCGGGAATCCCGGAAGCGGAGATTGAATATGGAGTGCGAACAGGATGTTCGTCTTCTGCAGACCTGTTACGAAAAGAAAAATCCATTTTCACAGCTTCAGGTGACCGGAAATTTCGGACTTCTGATGTTTTACTGCGGGTCTTTTATGAAAGATTGTGTCTGGTATCTGGAAGAGGAGGATGCGGTCATAATCGCCGAGACTGATCAGGACGTTCTTCACTGTTACGAGATTTACTGCGCGCCGGGAAGAACACTGGCGGATCTGCTGGGATGTATGATGAATGAGAAGATCAACCGTGTTGTGCTGGCGTTCACACCGGCGGACACGGAAGGGTTGGAGGTCGTTCCGGCGAATGATGACGACGATGCATTGTTTGTCTGGAGCGAGAGAGACGATCTGTTTTCGGACGGCCGGTTCTTCTTCCCTTCGCTTTTCCATACCTGAGAGGAAGTACAAAATGAAAGAGACCGCCGGTCGGTGAGCTGAGATTCTGTCCGCCGCAGGAGGCGGAACCATGGGAGGACGTCCGTCTCGCGGACGCTTTTCAGAGCCGAAGCTATATGCCGGAATCCGACGGTACCGGGTTCTATGACCGGGAGTTTTACAGTGATCTCCGGTATGAAACACCGTACAGCGAGGACTGTCTTTATCTGAACATCTGGCAGCCCAAAATGCAGAGCGAACATCTGCTTCCCGTGGCGTTCTGAATCCATGGAGGCGGGTTTGATCATGGGTATGTACATGAGATGGAGTTTGACGGACAGGCATACAATCAGAGGGGAGTACTGTTGGTAATGATCAATTACCGGGTCGGCGCTCTGGGATTTCTGGCTCATCCGTGGCTTGCCGGAGAAAACAAGGATGGGGTCAGCATCGATCAGTACACAGATCCTGACGGCCTCCTCGCTGACCTGCAACTGGATCGCAAAGGCAATCCTTCAGAGCGGACTCAGCTATCACAACGGGGTTCTGTCACACCTTTCGCGCAGGGAAGCTGAAAAGATCGGGGAAGAGTATGTCCGGTTCTGCGAAGGATGATCTCTGGGTTACTGTCGGTATGAGATCACAGGGCAGAAAGGGACCGTTGTATGAATGCATTGGGGCCTGGAGCAAATGTCTTGTGGCCCAGGGGAGGAAACCGCCGTATGTCTACTATTTTACCCGCGCGCTTCCCGGCGACTCGGCCGGGGCATTTCACTCCTCGGAACTCTGGTATATGTTCGGCACGCTCCCGAGATGCTGGAGACCCATGCAAGAGAGGATGCCGTTCTGAGCGGTGAAATTCTGGATACATGGACTGGTTTTAGGAGATACGGAGAGCAGGGAAAATCGTGGAAACCGTATGATCATGTACAGGTGTTTGATCTCCCCGGGGAGAAGAACACTGCATCCCGCGGCGGCTGAACGGTTCTGCGGATCTGTATTTTCGCGGTCATTCCTCATGCGCAGCGGAACAGATCTCCGAGAGGACAGCAGCAGTATAGCGGGTGAGAAACTTCCTGTCCTTTTTCAGATCATCTTTCCATTCAAAATAAAGCTGTTTTGCCCTGTAATCTTCCCGGAAGACCGGCGATAACAGTTCTGAGGGCTGCGGAAAATAAAGCGCAAAATGACGTTGATAACAGTTGGCAGCCTTTGCCTTTTCCCGGTGGTCGGCGTCAACATAGGCGCCGACACTTTTATGGATTGCCGCGTCCTCCAGGGGAAGATAGTAATAGTCCTTATAATTTGGAAAAAAGAATTTCAGTTCCCGTTTCTGGCCGGAAATGGTCAGTTCCGCCTTTTTTCCGGAGACGGTCAGAGAATACCGTCCGGATTCTGTGTGAAACGGCCGGGCGACCGGAAACTCCAGATCAAGGCCAAGCACCAGCGCAGGAGAACCTGCGGCAGAACCGGGAACCTGTGGTTCCCGGTCAGAGAGCGGCATGCTGCCGGATGCACTTTTTGTTTCCGGAGCATGGCCGCCGGATTCCTCATCTGGGTTGCGGAAAAAAGCACCTGACAGCTGAAAGCGGCCGGAAAACAGAGAGGGAATACCATAAAGAGAGAGGGTCTGCACCATGCCGGTCAGATCTTCTCTGTTATGAAGATATAACATCTGAAGCAGACTGTCGTCTGCAGACGACAGATATTTCTCGTAAACCTCGATCAGTTCCCCGCCGCTGAAACGATCCTTCCTGGAAAAACCGGCGAATGCCTCCAGAGACTTTTGCTTCATCGAAGAAAGTCCAAACAGGCGCTGATATGGACGGAATCTGAGGTACAGATCTAGGGTGTCCATGGATGCAAAAGGATTTTCCAGATGATAAAATTCGTATTTGTTCCGAAGATAGGGAAGATCAAAACCTGTCCCGTTATAGTGGATCAGCCGGCGGAATGGCCGGAGAAAATCGGCGAATGCTTCCAGAAGATCCAATTCCCGCGCAGGCTGGTCCGCAAACCACTGAGTCAGTTCCCACAGCCCGGACTCCGGACGGAACACCGCCGCACCGATCAGATAGAGATGAGATCTTCTCCAGTTCAGACCGGTCGTCTCGATATCAAAAAATACATCGTCTCCGGAGAGAAACACCTCCGGAACAGAAAAATCAGGACAAAAAGTCTCTGAGACAATCTTCATACACGCACCTCCAAAAGGTCTCCATCGGCGGGAACAGAAGCGAAACCGCCGAATGCAGTCCGTCTTTTGCAATTCCCTACCATTATAAATCCCCCAGACAGCAAAAAGCAATAGGAATGAAGGAGGGGACGAAACCTGCCGGAGGCCCCGCGCCGCCGCCGCTCCCCGGAAGCCGTCCTCCTGCTGGGCCCCTGCGGGAGGAACTATGGAGTGCGTGCTCACTCCGACATCCGGACAGCGCAGTGCGGATTGTTCGCCGAAACGCAGAACGGGATATGGGGTTTTGCGGGCGTTTGGCTGTGTTCCGTTCTGCGTCCGTCGGACACTCCGCCCTGCGCTGTCCGTCTGTAGTCGCAAGCACTGCACTTCCATAGTCCGTTCCGCAGAGACCCGGCAGGAGGACGGCTTCCGGGGAGCGGCGGCGGCGCGGGGCCTCCGGCGGGTTTCTGAGAGTGACGGCGGAAGGAGATAAGCGGGAGAGAAAACAAAAACCGCCCTGCCCCCTACCGTTACCACTACCAGATGGCGAAGGAGGGAGGCGCGGGACGGGCGCGAGGCGCAGTGCGGGCAGGGGGATATGGAAGTGCAGTGCTTGCGACTGCAGACGGACACGGCCGGGAGGTGTGTCCGCCGGACCGCAGAACGAACACAGACAAACGCCGGCAAAAAAACAAAATCCCGTTCTGAGCGCCGGCGAACACACCTCCCGGTCGCGTCCGGATGTCGGAGTGAGCACGCACTCCATATTCCCCTGCCCGCACTGTGCCTCACGCCCGTCCCGCGCCTCCCTCCTTCGCCATCGTCCCACCTCTTCTTGCGTCAGAGAAAAACTTCTGCTATAATTGACAGGTACTTGGAAAGGAAAAAACAAATATGATAGGATACATCAAAGGAACGATTGCCGAGATCACTCCCGACCGCCTGGTCCTGGAGAACGGAGGCATCGGATATGAAATCTTTGTTCCCTCCAGCATCCTGGACTCCGGTGCCCGGCAGGGGCAGGAACTGAAAGTATATACATATCTCCACGTGAGGGAAGACGCGCTGCAGCTGTTTGGTTTTCGGAGCCGGGACGAACTGCAGGTCTACCGTCTTCTGTTGGGGATCAGCGGGATCGGCCCTAAGGCGGCCATCGGGATCCTCTCGGCGATGAGCGTGGACACTCTGCGCTTTGCCGTGCTTTCCGACGACGCGGCGGCGATTGCGAAAGCTCCGGGGATCGGAAAGAAGACGGCGCAGAAGCTGATTCTGGAACTGAAAGATAAATTTAGTCTGGAAGAGGCGTTTGAAAAGAAGCTTGCGGCAAATCAGCAGAGCGCGGCTGAGCAGATCAATGAGGATGCCGCCAGCGAGGCGGTACAGGCGCTGGTCGCTCTGGGCTATTCCGGCACGGAAGCCCTTCAGGCTGTCAAAAAAGTGGAAGGCGCAGCGGATATGGACACGGAAGCGGTTCTGAAAGCGGCGCTGAAGTTTCTGTTTTAAGGAGCGGACATGGGAAAGAGAATGATTACGGCAGAGGCTTTGGAAGAGGACATTAAAATGGAAGGCAGTCTTCGTCCGCAGACTCTCGATGATTATATCGGTCAAAAAAAGACCAAGGAAAATCTGAAAATATATATAGAGGCAGCCAAACAGCGGGGAGATGTCCTGGATCACGTCCTGTTTTACGGGCCGCCGGGACTGGGAAAGACGACTCTGGCGGGGATCATTGCCAATGAGATGGGGACGCATATGAAGGTCACCAGCGGGCCGGCCATTGAAAAACCGGGAGAAATGGCGGCGATCCTCAACAATCTACAGGAGGGTGACGTCCTCTTTGTGGATGAGATTCACCGGTTGAACCGCCAGGTGGAGGAAGTCCTCTATCCCGCGATGGAGGACTATGCGATCGATATTATGATAGGAAAGGGATCTTCCGCCCGTTCGATCCGGCTGGATCTCCCGAAGTTTACGCTGGTCGGTGCGACCACAAGGGCGGGGCTTCTGACGGCGCCGCTCCGGGACCGGTTTGGAGTGATTCATCATCTGGAATTTTATACGGAAGACGAACTTGCGAAGATCATTCTGCATTCCGCGAAAGTGCTGGATGTGGAGGTGGACCCGGAGGGTGCGAGGGAAATGGCGAAGCGCTCCAGAGGGACGCCGCGTCTCGCCAACCGGATCCTGAAGCGTGTGCGTGACTTTGCCCAGGTGAAATATGACGGAAAGATCACCAGGGAGGTCGCCGCGTTCGCGCTGGATCTTCTGGAAGTGGATAAGTACGGTCTGGATCAGACCGACCGTCTGCTTCTGACGACGATCATGGAAAAGTTTTCCGGCGGCCCGGTGGGACTGGATACGCTGGCGGCGGCGGTCGGCGAGGATGCCGGGACGATCGAGGAGGTCTATGAGCCCTATCTGATCAAAAATGGGTTTATCAACCGGACGCCGCGGGGAAGAGTCGCGACGGAGCTTGCATTTCATCATCTTGGGGTTGTGCGGCCAGGAGTAGATTGACGGCTATCAGGTCTATATGGAACATGCGCAGAGGGAACCGTTCAGCCGGATGAACGCTTCGCGCAGGGCGTTACCGTTCAGCTGGCTGAATGGTAACCGCAGGGCGGCGGATTTTGCAAAAAAAGGTTGTTTTTCTGCGATATTCGTTATATGATAGTCTATATGAGTAAATTTTGGAGGAAATATAAACGAGATGGCAGTGAAAAACACAACGCAGGTCTTGATAGATGGAAAGATTGTTACGCTCAGCGGCTATGAAAGTCCGGAGTATCTTCAGCAGGTAGCTTCTTATATGAATCAGAAAATCAGCGAACTCAGTCAGCTTCAGGGATACAACCGTATGTCGGTGGACACGAAACATACGCTTCTCTCTCTGAACGTGGCGGACGATTATTTTAAGGCCAAGGAGCAGGCGGAAATGCTGGAAGAGGATATGGAAGCCAAGGATTCGGAGAGCTACGGACTCCGAAGCGAGCTGGCGGAGACAAAGGTCCGCCTGGAAAGTCTGAAAGGGGAACTGGAACAGGCTCGGAAGGAAAGCGAAGAAGGACAGGAGCAGATCCGGAAGGCGGGCGAAGAGGAGCTGGAGCGTACTCGCAGGGAGCATGAAGAAGAACTCATGCGGATCCGGAAGGAGCAGGAAGACCGGATCGGACAGATCCGGAAAGAGCAGGAGCAGGAGTCCGAACGTGTGCTGAAGGAGCACGCGGACGAGCTGGAACAGATCCGCAGAGAGCATGAGGCGGAACTGGAACGCCTTCTGAAGGAACATAAGGACGATCTGGAACGTCTTCAGAAAGAAAAAGAGGAACTGTCCAGTCAGCTGGCGGAGGCCAATGAGGAACTGGAAGAATTGTTAAAATAAAAAGAAAGAAGAACGGGGGATTGCGTACAACGGTAATCGCCCGTTTTTAGGAGATAGAGAATGAAAGCAGAATTACTGGCGCCGGCAGGGTCTTACGAGGCTCTGACGGCGGCTCTGTCAGCGGGAGCAGATGCTGTCTATCTGGGCGGCGCTGCTTTCGGCGCAAGGGCCTACGCAAAGAATCTGACGGAGGATGAAATCCTCCGGGCCATCGATTTTGTACATCTTCACGGAAAAAAACTGTACCTGACGGTCAATACTCTGTTGAAAGAAGAAGAACTGGAGGAGCAGCTGTACAGGTATCTTCTGCCTTATTACCGCCAGGGACTGGACGCGGTGATCGTCCAGGATCTGGGAGCGATGCGCGCGATCCGGCGCTGGTTTCCGGATCTGGCGATCCATGCCAGCACACAGATGACGGTTACCGGATCTGCGGCGGCGCGGATGCTGGAACGGGAGGGCGCTGTCCGCGTAGTTCCCGCGCGGGAACTGTCACTGGCGGAGATCCGGAGGATCCACAGGACGACAGGGCTGGAGATCGAATGCTTCGTCCACGGTGCGCTGTGCTACTGTTATTCCGGACAGTGCCTGATGTCCAGCCTGATCGGCGGCAGAAGCGGAAACAGGGGAAGATGCGCGCAGCCGTGCCGGCTTCCTTACGAAGTCTATGAAAAGGGAAAACGCCTTGGAGAACCGGGGGATGATTATCCGCTGAGCCCGAAAGATATGTGTACGGTGGAACTGCTTCCGGAGATCCTCAAGGCGGGTGTGACGTCCCTGAAAATCGAGGGCAGAATGAAAAAGCCGGAATACACGGCGGGTGTCGTGAGCGTTTACCGGAAGTACCTGGATCTCTATGAGGAAAATCCGGGAAGATACCGGGTGCTGCCGGAGGATCTGAAAAAGCTTTATGACATTTATAATAGGGATGGATTTAATCAGAGTTATTATAAAGTGCGCAACGGCAGAGAGATGATGGCGCTGAAAAACGAAAAGCAGATCGTCGGAAGCCGCAGAGGACGGCGCAACGAACAGCTTTTCTATGAGATCCAGAAGAATTATCTGGAAACGCAGCCGAAAGAACCCGTCAGCGGCTGCCTGACACTCTGCAAAGGGACACCGGCGGTCCTGACGGTTTATGCGGGAGATGCCTGCGTGACCGTGGAGAAAGAAGGGATCCAGAAGGCGGTGAAACAGCCGTTGACCGAGGAACGAGTGCGGGCGCAGATGGAAAAAACGGGGAATACTCCGTTTGTGTTTGAACAGCTGGATATCTATATGGAGGAGGATCTTTTCGTTCCGATGCAGTTCCTCAGCGAACTCCGCCGGGAAGCGATGGAACGGCTGGAGCAGGAACTGGTTCTTCCGTTCCGAAGACCGGAGCCGAAGAAGACGGGTCCGGAGACGGCCGCTGTGCGGAAAATAGTCCCGTCCGGAGGGATAAAAGTCACGGCACTGGCGGAAACCGGAAATCAGCTCCGCACTCTTTTGAGAGTTCCGGAGCTGTCGGCTGTCTATGCCGATCTGCTCTGTTTTTCCAGGGAATATTACCTGGAGGAAGCGGCTGCGGCGATCTCCCAGGCAAGAGCCGGAGGAAAGGAGTTCTGGCTGGCCTTACCGCATGCAGTGCGCGAGGGACAGCTGAACGGCTGGAGAGAGACGTTTCGCGAGCTGGTGCGGGAAGGACTGGACGGATTTCTCGTGCGGAATCTGGAGAGTTTTGCATTTCTGCAGGAGGCAGGTCTCGCGGACCGGGCGGCGGCAGACTACAGTCTCTATACGATGAACCGCGAAGCGCAGCGCTTCTGGGAAGAACAGGGGATCGTCAGAGATACTGTGCCGCTGGAACTGAATCAGTATGAACTCGCCGGGAGAGACAACAGCCGCAGCGAGATGATCGTCTATGGCTATCTGCCGATGATGGTGTCCGCCCAGTGCGTGAAGAAGACCATGGACGGATGTACCGGAAAAAATGCACTGGTCACGTTGAAAGACCGCTATGGAAATGATTTTTCCGTGAAATGTTACTGTGAATTCTGCTATAATGTTATTTACAATACGCTTCCGCTCGGTCTTCTGAAAGAGGCAGAGGCGGTGAAAAAACTGGCTCCCGGTTCTGTCCGGCTGTCTTTCTCCGTGGAAAACGCAGCGGAGACAGAGCAGATCACAGAGCAGTTTCTTCAGGCTTATCTGCATGACAATGTGCAGGAGACCGGACGGAACTACACGAAAGGCCATTTCCGCCGCAAAGTAGAGTAGGCGGCAGTTACAGTAAGGGGAAATATATGGTTCATATTATCGTACAATTATCAAAGTATCTGATCACACTTCTGATGGTACTTTTCACGGTCCAGTCCTTTCTGGCGCTCCGGGAAAGGGACGAGGAGGAGAGAAGCTATATCCTCGGCAAGCAGATCCTTATGATCCTGCTGATGGATTTTATCTGTTTTTTTGTCATGTATCTTCAGGAGCGGGAATTTTATATCATCACAATGTTTCTCTGTACCCTCGGTTATCTTCTGGGGGTTCAGGTGGCGTACCGGCTTCTGTTTCCGAAGGCGTCGATGATTCTTCTGAACAACATGTGTATGATGCTGTGCATCGGACTGATCATCCTGACAAGACTGCGTGTTTCCAGCGCTCAGTCTCAGTTTAAGATTATCGTTCTGTCCACGGTTCTGTCGTTTATCGCGATCGTGATCATACGAAAAGTTAAAATTCTGAAGGATCTGACCTGGCTGTATGGGATCGCCGGTATCCTGATGATCGGAGCTGTGCTTCTTCTGGCCGTGCGTACCGGAGGCGCCCAGCTGTCCATCCAGTTCGGCGGCGAGGACGGTTTTACATTCCAGTTCTCCGAGTTTGTCAAGATCACACTGGTATTTTTCATGGCCGGCATGCTCAGAGAGGACAACTCCTTCCGGAAAGTGGTCGTCACGACAATCGTCGCCGCGGTCCATGTACTGATCCTTGTAGCATCCACGGACCTTGGAACCGCGCTTGTCTATTTTGTCGCCTATGTGGTGGTGATCTATCTGGCGACCAGAAAAGCGGCGTATCCGCTGCTGGGGCTTGGCGGCATGGCGGTCGCCTGTGTGATGGCCTATTTTCTGTTCAGCCATGTGCGGACCAGGGTTCAGGTCTGGAGAGATCCGTTCCAGGATTATGACGCCGGGTATCAGGTGATCCAGGCCTTGTTCGGACTGGCCTCCGGCGGGTGGTTTGGAACCGGTCTGTTCGAAGGTTCGCCGACGAGTATTCCCGTGGCGACGAAGGATGCAACATTCTGTGCGATCTGCGAGGAGATGGGACTGATCTTTGGAATCTGCCTGATTCTGCTTTGCATGTCCACGTTTCTGCTGATCGTCAATATTTCGATGAAAATGAATAAACGGTTCTACAAGTTGATCGCCATGGGCCTCGGCTCCGAGTATGCGATCCAGGTGTTCCTGACCATCGGCGGGATCACGAAATTTATTCCTCTGACGGGTATCACGCTGCCGCTTGTCAGCTACGGAGGAAGTTCGATCCTGTGTACCATTTTAATGCTCTCGATCATTCAGGGCCTGTATATTTTAAGGGAAGACGAAGGTGAAGCACTTGCAAAAAGAAACAAACAAAAACAGAAAAAGTCAAAAACAGTCTCCAAAAACAACGCAGGGGCGGAAAAACGCAAAAACGGGGACGCTGGCAGGAAAAAGCCGCAGCCCCCGGTCCAGGGAAAACGTGGAGCAGACCTCCCGGAAGACGACGACCTCGGACGCAGAATCGAAGAACAGACAGAAAAAAGCCTCCGCTGGTAATCTGGGAAGGCCGTATTTCATCGTGTCCTTTTTGTTTGTCGGAATCTTTCTTTCTCTGATCGCGTATCTGGTCTATTTTAATGTGACAAAAAGAGAGACTTATCTGAGCGATTCCCATAACACACGACAGAAGGATTATGCGGAAAAAGTCGTCAGGGGAAGTATCCTTTCTTCAGACGGTGTGGTGCTTGCGCGCACAGACGTGGATGAGGACGGAAACGAGACGAGGGTATATCCCTATGATAATCTGTTCGCCCATGTGGTCGGCTACCTGAGCAAGGGAAGCAGCGGTCTGGAGGCGACAGAAAATTATCAGCTTCTGGAGTCTCATGCAAATCCGCTGGAACAGCTGCGCAACGAGTTTAAGGATGAGAAAAATATCGGTGACAATGTGATCACGACTCTTAATTCCCATATGCAGCAGGTGGCCTACGATGCGCTGGGCGACAACATCGGCGCGGTGATCGCGCTGGAACCGGATACCGGGAGAGTCCTGGTCAGCGTCAGCAAGCCTTCCTTCAATCCCAATACCATAGACGAAGACTGGGACAGCCTTACGGCGGACGACAGCAGCGGTGTCTTCCTGAATCGTGGCCTGCAGGGGCAGTATCCGCCGGGATCAACGTTTAAGATCGTGACGGCACTGGCTTATCTGCGCCAGAATCAGACGTTGGACGGCTTTTCCTTTGACTGTGAGGGGGAAGTGACAAACGGCGGCTATACGATCCACTGCGCGGGAAATGAAGTACACGGCCAGGAGGACTTTTACAGTGCGTTTGCCAACTCCTGTAACAGTGCATTCTCCACGATCGGTCTGTCTCTGGACAAAGGAGCGTTTCAGTCACTGGCGGAATCGCTGTATCTGAACAGCAAGCTGGATCTGGAACTGCCGACAAGCCGTTCCAGCTTTTCCATCGACAGTTCGACGCCTGACGCCCTTATGATGCAGACGTCTATCGGTCAGGGAAATACGTTGGCAACGCCGATGGAGATGGCGCTGATCACCTGTGCGGTGGCAAACGACGGTGTGATGATGAAACCGTATTTTGTCGACGGTGTGGAAGCCTACGATGGCACGTCGGTTTCCAAAAATTCTCCGGAGATGCTGGCGGAAGTCATGAGTGAGTCGGAGGCGGAGACGCTGACCCAGCTGATGCTGGGAGTCGTACAGAACGGTACGGCCCGTTCGCTCAGTGATCTTGATTATAATATCGCCGGAAAAACCGGATCGGCGGAACATGGAGATATGACAGAAGACACGCATTCCTGGTTCGTAGGATTTTCCAACGCAGAGGATCCGGATCTGGTGGTCGCTGTGATCGCGGAGGCTGCCGGAGGCGGAAGCGCGGTGGCGGTTCCGATCGCACGTCAGGTTTTCCAGGCGTATTACGGGGATCTGTGAGAAAATGATTTAAGGTTGCGTGAGAGCGGAAAATGGCGTATACTTTGCTCAGGAGGACACAAGATGATAGAAGCTGTTAGCTGTGGAGGAGTTGTCATTTACCGTGGGAAAATTCTGACACTGTATAAAAATTTTAAGAACCGGTATACCTGCTGGGTGCTGCCCAAAGGGACGGTGGAAGAGGGAGAAGAATACAAAGAGACGGCTGTCCGCGAAGTATATGAGGAAGCCGGCGTTCTCGCGACTGCGGTGAAGTATATAGGGAAAAGCCAGTACAGCTTTAAAATCCCCGAGGGAAACGTCCACAAAGAGGTACACTGGTATCTGATGAGTTCCCAGAGTTTTCACAGCAGACCTCAGAGGGAAGAGTATTTTGTGGATTCCGGTTATTATAAATTTCACGAAGCGTACCACCTGCTGAAATTTTCCAACGAGAAGCAGATTCTGGAACATGCATATGAGGAGTACCTGGAGTTGAAACGTGCGAATCTCTGGGATAATCGGAAATATTGATCGCTGAAGGATGGGGTTTCATGCTGAGATGGTATAAAAATCTATATCTGGGAAATACTGTCAGAGGGCAGGAAAAAAAGCTGATGCGCCGGCTGGAGAAAGGGAAGCCGGCGCCGGGCGTCTGGCTTGTGACGATCGCTTCCAACGAACAAAACAATCTGGATCTGATCCCGTCTGAGCTTCTGCTCCAAAAGGCTTTTCGGGCGCACTGTCCGATGATCGTCGGGATCGGTTTTACCAAAGCGGAAGCGCTGGCGATCCTGCTTCGGATCGTACAGGAGGTTTATCGGGAAACGGAAAATATGAATATCAGAGCCTGGCTTCTGGAGAGAGAGCGGGCGGAAGACCAGAGCGGTAGAATCTGACAGGAGTTGCAAATGGTACATATTTTATTTCTCATCTTGAAAATAATAGGAATTGTACTGCTGATCCTCCTTGGGCTGCTGCTCCTGCTGCTGGCCGCGCTCCTGTTTGTCCCTGTCCGTTACTGCGGCAGGATTTGCAAACCGGAAGAGGGGCTGGAAAAGTTTACCGCCGGCGGCAGGATTTCCTGGCTGCTCAGGATCCTGACACTGGAGGCGCAGTATGAGAACGGACGTTTACAGGGCGCGATGAAGGTGTTCGGAGTCTCTGTCCGTAAATTTGAAGAACGCGCTGAAGAGAAAGCCCTCAGCCATGCGGATCCATTGGAAGAAGATCGCGGGGCCGGTGAAGCGGCGGAAGACCCACAGCAGACCGAGGAAGAGCAGAGACAGTCTGTTGCAGGAGAGCAAGGATCGCCGGCGGCGGGAGAACAGGAACAGGCGGAAGATCGTCAGCAGACGGTAGAAAGACCGCCGGAGTCCGGAAAACGGGCGGAAAAAGAATCGGTGACCGTGCCGGGGAAAGTTCATTTCCTTTCACGGGCCGGCGGGAAAGCAGCGGCGTTTTTTCGGCTGCTCTTCCGCATGATCGGAAGACTGTTCGGGATTCCGCAGCGTATTGCGAAGATGGCGGAGCGGCTCAGAAAAAAGATGAACCGTTTAAAGAAGTCTTTCCGCTACTGGAAGAAGTTTCTGACTTCCGAACCGTTTCGTGAAGGGATGAAACTGCTGTTTTCAGAACTCCGCGGACTGCTCAAAGCGATCTGTCCGCGAAAAGTTAAGGGCGATTTTGTCTTCGGATTTGACGATCCGTCGATGACCGGGCAGACCCTTGGACTGCTCAGCCTGTGTGCTCCGGCATTGACCGGAGAATTCCGGGTAATCCCGGTCTTTGAGCGTCAGATCCTGCGTCTGGATCTGGAAGCGGCAGGACGGATTTACGGGATCACGCTTTTGCGGGCGTTCTGGCGGCTGTTCCGTGACAGGAATGTTCGTTTTATATATCGAAAGATCCGCGGCGGCTCGAAGGGTTGAGCGGCAAATGATATGCTTTATTGGATCTCCGACAGAAGGAGGCAAAAGTTTGGAAGCAAACTTCCAAATCTACCATGATCGACGCGGCAAGTGCGTCAGAAGGAGGCAAAGATGGCAGAGAGAGAAAATAATTTCCAGTCAACCGTGGAGGCACTCTTCAAGGGAATGGACAGTTTTATCACTACAAAGACGGTCGTGGGCGAGGCGATCCACATCAATGATACGATCCTTCTTCCGCTGGTTGACGTATCCTTCGGAGTCGCTGCAGGCGCTTTTCAGGAAAATGCGAAAAACAACGGCGGAGGCGGTATGGGAGGAAAGATCTCACCGAGCGCGGTGCTTGTGATCAACAAAAACGGAACCCGTCTTGTCAATATCAAAAATCAGGACGCTGTGTCCAAAGTGATCGATATGGCTCCGGACATCATCAGCCGCTTTACCCAGAAAGGTGGAGAAAATGAGTATACGGCTGAAGAAGTCGAGCATATAATAAAGCAAGAGGAAGATCAGAAGGAGTAGACATGTGTGCCGGATTCTTGGGTTCCTGCTGTTCTGGATCGGCATCGGTATTCTGATCGGGATGCTGATACCGAATTCCTTTCTGTGTGTGCTGGCTGCGGCGGTGCTGCTCCTTTTGGGGTATAATCTTTTCTGCAGTTAACATATTATGATGCAAGGGTCAAAAGGTCATGCTTTTCATGCTTGCATGAAAAAGCATGACTTTGGGACCCGCAAAAACATGAGAAAGTAGCCCGATAGGGCGGATTTCGAATGTTTTTAGGATTGCGGGAGCATGAAATGCGGAGCAATCCGTAGCATCATTGGGGTCAAAATACTTTTTGACCCCAACGTCATATTATTCAAGAATCTTTAAGGAAAAGTGACAGATATTTTTAATATTTCTCTGGTATAGTATGCTCATAGCAAACAGAAGACATTGTTTTGCTGACCGAATGGTCACTGACAGCAGATCTTCCGGCGGAAGAAGCTGAGAGAGTTGCAGATTGTAAAAGAGGGTATTAGACTAACATGTCCGCAAAAAAGCCGTCGTGCATCGGAAAGAGATGCCGGCGGCTTTTCTGACGGAAAGGATTGATTTTGCATAGGATAAATAAAAAAAGACTGCCGCCCGTCAATGTTCATCGACGGATCGTCAGTCTTCTTTCCTTAAAACATCCTGAAGTTTATGCACGCTCAACTTTACCGGATCTCAGGCAGGAAGTACATACGTACATTTTCTGCGGTACACCGTTTACCTTAACTTTTACCGATTTTACGTTAGATTTCCACATTTTGTTGGTTCTTCTATGTGAATGACTTACGTTGTTTCCGAAATGAGCGCCTTTTTCACAAATTGCACACTTTGCCATGATTGCACCTCCTTGACATACGTTCTAAAGCCTGATATTGTAAATCCAGACTCACAACATATATCATTCTAACAGATGAAGTCATTTTTTGCAAGTAAAAATTGAAAAATATGATTGTTTTTCATTTTCAACTTTCATTTTCAGTGAAAAACGGTTATAATATATCATAATGTTTAATTCATTTTTTTAGATTGGAGGGCGAAGGCATGAAAGGTCGAATGAATACAGGCTTGGGGGAAATCGTTATCAATCCGGATGTCATAGCCACTTATGCAGGCAGTGTAGCGGTGGAATGCTTTGGAATTGTCGGAATGGCAGCAGTGAACATGAAAGACGGTCTTGTCAAGCTCCTGAAAAGAGACAGCCTGAAGCATGGGATCAATGTTGAGATCAGCGACAATAAAATTTCCCTGGACTTCCATGTGATCGTTGCGTACGGTGTCAGTATCAGTGCGGTGACGGACAATCTGATCAACAATGTGAAGTACAAGGTTGAAGAATTCACTGGTATGGAGATCGAACACATTAACATTATGGTGGAAGGCGTTCGCGTCATTGACTGATGATATAGGAGGAAATAAAGAAAGTGGCTACGAATAAGATAGACGCCGGATTGTTTGCGAAAATGTTTCTGGCGGGTGCAAAGAATCTGGAAGTTAAGAAGGAATGGATCAATGAACTGAATGTATTTCCCGTTCCGGATGGTGATACAGGCACCAACATGACACTGACGATCATGTCTGCGGTGAAAGAGGTCAACAGCCTTGCTGAGCCGAATATGTACAATCTGGCCAAAGCAATCTCTTCCGGTTCCTTACGGGGAGCCCGTGGAAACTCCGGAGTTATTTTATCCCAGCTTCTCCGCGGATTTACCAAGGTGATCCGTGATTACGATGAGATCGATGCCCTGGTGCTGGCTGCCGCAATGGAAAAAGCGGTGGAGACAGCTTATAAGGCAGTTATGAAACCGAAAGAGGGAACCATACTCACAGTTGCAAAAGGCGCTGCGACGAAGGCGGCGGAACTGGCGATGGATTGTGAGGATCTGGGCAACTTTATCGAGGATGTGGTTGCACACGCGAAATATGTCCTGTCCCAGACGCCGGAGATGCTGCCGGTGCTGAAGGAAGCGGGCGTTGTGGATTCCGGCGGCCAGGGACTTGTGGCTGTCCTGGAGGGCGCGCAGGACGCATTCCTGGGAAAAGAGATCGATCTGAATTTCGAGACTCCCGAGACAAAGACAAGCTTTGTGAAACCGTCCAAAGAGACGGAGCAGGAGATCAAATTCGGATATTGCACCGAGTTTATTATCATGCTGGAACAGCCGATGCCTGAGAAAGAGGAGCTTGCCTTTAAGGATTTCCTGAATTCCATCGGAGATTCCATTGTCCTGGTGGCGGACGACGAAATTGTCAAGGTTCATGTACATACCAATGATCCTGGCAAGGCGATCTCGAAAGCGCTGACCTACGGACAGCTGACGAGAATGAAGATTGACAACATGCGTGAGGAACATCAGGAACGCCTGATCAAGAATGCGGAAAAGCTGGCGAAGGAGCAGGCGGCGGAAGATGAGAAGCGCAGAAAAGAACTGGAGCAGGAGAAAACGCAGGAAGAGGAAAAGGAGATCGGCTTCCTGGCGGTTTCCATCGGGGACGGCATCGCCGATATTTTCAAGGAACTCGGTGTGGACTATCTGATCGAGGGCGGCCAGACGATGAACCCGAGTACAGAAGATATGCTGACGGCGATCGGCAAAGTACACGCGAAGAATATATTTATTTTCCCGAACAACAAGAATATCATCCTGGCGGCCAATCAGGCGCAGGAGATGACCAAGGACAAAAAAGTCTTTGTCATTCCTACGACCACCGTGCCGCAGGGAATCACTGCGATGATCACATATGTGCAGGAAAAGAGTGCGGAAGAGAATGCCGAGGAGATGACCGAGGCGATCAAGACGGTGAAGACCGGACAGGTGACGTATGCTGTCCGCGATACGCACATTGACGATAAGGAGATCCATCAGGGAGATATCATGGGAATCGGCGACGACGGTATCCTGGCGGTCGGGCAGGATGTGCTGACTGTCTCCAGGGAAGTTGTGGATGCGATGATGGACGAGGACAGTGAACTTGTCAGCATTTATTATGGAGCCGATATGAGCGAGGACGACGCCGAAAAGCTGGGTGAGATGGTCGGCGAGGCGTATCCGGACTGTGACGTGGAAGTGAATTACGGCGGACAGCCGATTTACTACTGCGTGATCTCGGTGGAATAAATTGACGGACGAACCTTTAAGAAGTCTGAAAGGGATCGGAGAGAAAACGGAAAAGCTGTTCGTAAAGGTGGGGGTAACCACTTTGCGGCAGCTTTTGCATTATTATCCCAGAGAATACGACCAGTATACCCCTCCGGTCCCTATTCCGGACGTCCGTCCGGGGATGAAATACGCGGTCCGCGGGATGATCACCCACAGCCCGTCGGTGAAAGGCAACCAGAGAAAATCGGTGATCCTTCTGGATCTGATGCAGGACAATGTCCGCCTTCAGCTGACCTGGTTCAACATGCCGTTCCTGCGCTCCACGCTGAAAAAGGGAGCTTCCTATGTATTCCGCGGGAAAGTGCAGGAAAAATCCGGACGTCTGGTCATGGAGCAGCCGGAAATCTTTACCCTGGGTGCATATGAGGAGATGATCAGCCATCTCCAGCCGGTCTACGGCCTGACGAAGGGCCTGACCAATAAAATGGTTGCGAAGGCGGTGTGCCAACTGCTGGAAAACCGGGCGCTGGAGCAGGAGTACCTGCCGGAGGAAATCCGAAAGGAAAACGGTCTTTGCGAGATCAATTTCGCGCTGGAACAGATCCATTTCCCTGACAATATGGATATGCTGCAGAAAGCCCGGAAGAGACTGGTGTTTGACGAATTTTTCTTTTTCCTTCTGGCGATCCGCCGCCTGAAGGAGCAGACAGAGGATATCCGCAACGCGTTTCCGATCCATGCAGTCTGGACGACGGAAGACGTGATCGAAAACCTCCCGTTTCCGCTGACCGGGGCCCAGATGCGGGTATGGAATGAGATCGAAACGGACATGAAAAGCAGTGCGAGAATGGCGCGGCTGGTCCAGGGCGATGTGGGAAGCGGAAAGACTGTGCTGGCTTTTCTCGCGATGATCCTCGCGGCGGAGAACGGTTATCAGAGTGCGTTGATGGTGCCAACAGAGGTTCTGGCGCGGCAGCACTACGATTCTCTGTGCCAGCTGCTGGAATCCTGTGACCTGAACGGCTACAGCCCCCGGCTGTTGACTGGATCTACGAAGACAAAGGAACGGCGGGAGATTTACCGGGAGCTGGCAGACGGAAGCTGCAGGATGGTCATCGGGACCCATGCGCTGATCCAGGAAAAAGTCGAGTATCATAATCTGGCGCTTGTGATCACGGACGAGCAGCACAGGTTCGGCGTGCGCCAGAGAACGGCTCTAGCGGAAAAGGGTGAGCCCCCGAATGTCCTGGTCATGAGCGCTACGCCGATCCCGAGAACGCTGGCGATCATTCTCTACGGCGACCTGAGTATCTCAGTGATCGACGAACTGCCGGCCAGGCGTCTGCCGATCAAAAACTGCGTCGTAAACACAGGTTACCGTCCCAACGCCTACCGTTTTATCCAGCGGCAGGTAGAGCAGGGAAGACAGGCCTATGTGATCTGCCCGATGGTGGAGGAAAGCGAAGGAATGGACGCGGAAAATGTTCTGGACTATACAGAGCGCCTGAGACATACATTTCCGGAAACGGTCTGCGTTTGTGCGCTTCATGGAAAAATGAAGCCATCGGAAAAGAACGAGATTATGGAACGATTCGCCCGGAATGAAATACAGGTGCTGGTGTCGACCACCGTAGTCGAGGTGGGGGTCAATGTGCCGAATGCCACAGTGATGATGGTGGAAAACGCCGAGCGGTTCGGTCTCGCACAGCTGCACCAGCTCCGCGGACGCGTCGGACGGGGGGAGTACCAGTCTTACTGCATTTTTGTCCAGGGGACGTCCGACGAGGCGACCAGCAAACGTCTGGATATCCTGAACCATTCCAACGACGGATTCCTGATCGCCAACGAAGATCTGAAACTCCGCGGTTCCGGCGACCTTCTGGGAACACGGCAGAGCGGGGATATGGAATTTGCGATTGCAGATATATTCCGCGATTCCGAGGAACTGGTAAAAGCCAGCCGGGCCGCCGGGAAACTTCTGGCGGAAGATCCGGATCTGGCATTTCCCGGCCACGCACTCCTGCGGGAAGCCCTGGAAGACTTTACCTCCCTGTCCCATCACGACATCGGAATATAAAAAAATCTTGAAATTTTGAGACAGTTAGGGTATGATAATGCATGAGTTGAAATAATATTAATTATTTATCAGCGTGGGAGGAATGGAAAATGGCAACAAAGAAAACACCAGTTACCACGGCTAAGACAGAGGAAAATGAGACAGCAAAAGAAGAACCAAAGGTAACAGAGAAAGCTAAAAAATCTGAAACTTTGAAAATTGAAGCAGAAAAGAAAGAAGAGCCGAAAAAAATTGAAGCGGTAACGCCGGTGGCCCTCGTTGAAGCGTCTGAGGAAAAAGAGGCGGCTCCGAAAAAGAAACCGGGCAGAAAACCGGCAGCAAAGAAGGAAGCGGCTGCTGAGAAGGCGCCTGCGAAAACGGCTAAGACTACGGCGAAGAAAACGACATCTTCCAGAACTGCGAAAAAAGCAGAGAAGAAAGAGGACGTTATCCTTCAGTTCGGCGGCAGAGAGATTAATGATAAAGACCTGGTTGCACGTGTCAACGAGATCTGGACACAGGATTTCGGGAAAAAGGCTGCAGATCTGAAGAGTCTGCGGATCTATGTGAAGCCGGAAGAATACACGGCATACTATGTCATCAATGATGATGTGACAGGCAGCTTCGATCTGTAAAAAAGGATCGTGACTGTTCGGCTTGCCGGACGGTTACAACGGATCTGTTCTGCGATTCAAGAGAAGTCAAAGCAAAAAAGCGTGAGTCATCCGCTGTCGCGAATGCTCACGCTTTTTGTGCGATACACCCGGCAAGCGGCTGCTGCGGTTACACGAGCAGGTATTTGCCGGGTAACGGACAGGGAAGAAATCTTCCCTATTTGATTGCGGTTTCAGGCCGCGATGCACCTGTCAGAGTTCCGGATTAGTACTGGCCGGAGCCGGATGTTCCGGACATCTGTCTTTCCTGCTGTTCGATCATTTTCTTGACCATATAGCCTCCGACAGAGCCGTTCTGTTTGGAAGTCAGGTTTCCGTTGTAACCTTCAGTAAGCGGTACACCCAGTTCATTTGCCACTTCGAATTTGAATCGATCCAGGGCTCCCTTTGCCTCCGGAACTGCTGCGGTATTAGATGAACGATTTGCCATTGTTCATGTCCTCCTTTGTTTTTTGTTTTTTTACTCGGTTGTTCTGGTGTAACGAAAGCGAAATGTGATTTGCTGTTTCGTTACGATGATAGTATATGCCGGGAAAAAGAAAATACACTGGCAGTTTTTGGCTGGGAAAGAAATGTTTTTCGTCGGATCTTCCGACAGACAGACGATTGTATTTTTTGTGAGTTCTGCCGTAAAAACAGCTGAAAAAGTTTGCAGTTATTTAAAGCGCGAAAGAAACAAATTTATTACATTTTTATAAAAGCAGAAGAAAGAATTGCGCAATTTTTCGTTGTTTGTTATAATAAATACCAGAATATAGGAGAAGGGGCGTTAAAACAATGAATCTTGGCATTATTGCACATAACAGCAAGAAGAGTCTGATTGAGGATTTCTGCATTGCGTATAAGGGAATTTTGATGAAACACGAGGTGTATGCGACAGGAACGACCGGGCGGCGGATCGAGGAAGTGACGAACCTCCATGTCCATAAATTCCTGCCGGGTTCGGTGGGCGGAGACAAACAGTTTACGGAGATGATCGAACGTGGGGATATGGATCTTGTGATTTTCTTTTATAATCCGGTCATGATCGATCCGAAAGAACCGGATGTATGGAAGATTGTGAAAACATGTGACCAGTATAATATTCCGGTGGCGACGAATATTGCTACGGCAGAGTCTCTGATCCTTGGCCTTGCGAGAGGAGATCTCGACTGGCGGGAACAGCTGAAAGCAGATTATAGATAAGAAATGACAGGAAGAACGTACAGATGAGAGTAATAGCTGGCAAATGCAGGAGCCTTCCGCTGAAAACGGTTCCGGGAATGAATACGCGTCCTACGACGGATAAGACGAAGGAGACGCTGTTTAATATACTTCAGCCTTACATGGCGGACTGCAGGTTTCTGGATCTTTTTTCCGGAAGCGGAGGAATCGGGATCGAGGCGCTGAGCCGCGGGGCGGAGTTTTGCTGTTTTGTAGAGCAGAACCGGCAGGCGCTGAACTGCATTCGTGACAATCTGAAATTTACGAAACTGGAAGATCAGGCGAGGGTTCTCGGAATGGAAGTGATGCAGGCGCTGGACCGGCTGGAAGGCGAGCCGGTGTTTGACTGCATTTTCATGGATCCGCCTTATCGCCGCGAATGGGAAAAGAAGGTGCTGCGGCGGCTTCTGACCGCATCTTATGCAGGCCCGGAGACGCTGATTGTGGTGGAGGCTTCTCTGGACACAGATCTCTCCTATCTGAGAGAAATGGGGTATGAGATTTTTAAAGAAAAAAAATATAAAACGAACGGGCATTTCTTTTTGCACCGTCTGGAGGGAGAAATAGAGGAATGAGAATTGCTGTCTATCCGGGTACCTTTGACCCGATGACTTTCGGCCATCTGGATGTAATTCAACGGGCATCGGAGCTTTTCGACAAAGTAATTGTGGGAGTTTTGCACAATTCTGTAAAATCTCCGTTGTTTTCTGCGGAGGAACGTGTTAATATACTTAAGAAAGCGACGGAGGATCTTCCGGGCGTGGAAGTAGCGTTCTTCCAAGGTTTGGCAGTAGACTTTGCGAAGTCCTGCAATGCCAACGCGATCGTTCGGGGACTGCGCGCGATCACAGATTTTGAATATGAATTGCAGATGGCACAGACGAACCGGATCCTTGCTCCGGAGATAGATACCGTATTTCTGATCACTTCTCTGGAATATGCTTACCTGAGTTCGACGACGGTGAAAGAAGTCGCTTCTTTCGGCGGCGATATTCACAGGTTTGTTCCGGACTTTGTGGCTGAGGAGATCCGAAAGAAAATGGAATCTGTCCAGGGCTGAGCGTCTGTCCCGGGACGGACCCAGGGATGACGGAAACGGATAGCCGGAATGGGAGAGCAGATCCAGGCGGTCAGACTGTGGAGAGAAAAGATAAGGAGAAACAAAAAATGAGCAGTAGAATTGAACAGATTATTGAGGAAATCGAGGAATATGTGGACAGCTGTAAATACCAGCCGCTGTCTACAACGAAAATCGTTGTAAATAAAGAGGAACTGGAAGAGCTTCTCCGCGAGCTTCGCCTGAAGACTCCGGATGAGATCAAACGTTATCAGAAGATTATCAGCAATAAAGATGCGATTCTGGCAGATGCTCAGAAAAAAGCAGATGCGATCATCGATGAGGCGAAGGCCAGAGCTCAGGAGATGGTAGAGCAGAGCGAAGTAATGCAGGCGGCTTATGCGCAGGCGAACGAGACTGTGAACAATGCCAATACGCAAGCACAGGGGATTCTGGATTCCGCGACCAACGATGCGAACAGCATCCGTATGAGTGCGATTTCCTATACCGATGAAATGCTGGCTACGCTGAGCACCATCATGGCGGATACCCTGAACGATGCAGGCGCGAAATATAACAGCTTTGTAAGTTCTCTGCAGAGCTGCTATGATGTTGTAAATAAAAACAGAAGTGAACTGAATCCGCAGAGCCAGCCGGCTGCCGAGGCGTCTGTACAGGAACAGCCGCAGGAGCCGGAGGAAGTTGACTTTGAGGAGCCTTCATACGACGAAGCCGGCAGCGAGGAGGCATAACAGTCCGGCGATGCATGCGTTTACAAGTTTCCCTTTCAGGTAAGTGAAGATCGACAGACCGGTGCCGTTGAGCATACAGCTGGTCTGTGCGACTGTGGAAAGACCGCCGAAAGCGGTACAGCAGATGATCGAAATAAATTTTATCTGTGGGGATAGTGCCGTCTGGGAAATCGTATGGATTCCTGTTGTGATTTCCGTCAAGCCGGACAGAAACGGCGCCGCGGTACAAAGCGGGGATGGAAGCTGCATTACGATTCCGGCGAGAATGGAGAAGAGAATGATATATCCGCCCAGACGCGTAATGACTTCAAAGCTATTCATGATTGAGGTGTCAAGCAGGTTTCCATAAGAAGTCTGTTCGGGCGCCTCTTTTTTTGGGGTATCGCTGGGCAGACGGAACCTTTTTCCGGCGATGCGGAAACACAGTCCGGTGAGAAAGGCCGAACTGTAGAAGATCACATACACCAGGGAAGCCGGAAAGCTGTCGCCGAGGCCGTGAAGGATCACGTAAGTGGAGAGAAACATCGGACTTGACTGATTGGCGAAGGTCAGCAGATAATCTGCTTCGTCTCGGGAGATCTTCTTTTCCCGGTACATGGTTCCGGTCAGGCGTGCGCCCATCGGAAAGCCGCAGAAGAGTCCCAGAAGCCACGCATAGCCGCCCTCGGCAGAAAGCCCCAGAAAGTGCCGGAAAAATCCGGAAAACGGCCGCATAAGGACGGAGACAGCGTTTGCCCCGATTAGGAGATTGGACAGGATCATAAACGGCAGCAGAGAGGGAAGAACTGTGTGAAACCAGAGATTCAGGCCGGCGAGGGAGTCTGCCAGGACTTTTTTTGGAAACAGCAGCATATAGAACAACAGTGCGGGAATCATAAGATATATTCCTGTTTTTTTCATGGAAAACCGGCCTTTGTTCATTTGGTTTATTTATATGTCGGAATTCTTTTTTCCATGCTCAGAAATAGAGAAATCGGAGGTTATCGTTATGGGAGTTTTGACGGGTTTGCAGCCGGAACGGGTTTTTTATTATTTTGAGGAGCTGACCAAAATTCCTCATGGTTCCGGAAATACGAAAGAGATCAGTGACTATCTGGCAGCGTTTGCCGGAGCGCATGGACTTCAGTGGGAGCAGGATGCTTCCAATAACATCATTATAAGAAAGCCTGCATCCGCGGGATATGAGAACGCGCCGGCGGTGATCCTTCAGGGACACTGTGATATGGTCTGTGAGAAAAAGCCGGGCAGCAGCCATGATTTCACGAGAGACGCTCTGAAACTGGCGGTCGACGGTGACGAGGTGTATGCGGAGGACACGACGCTTGGCGGCGACGACGGGATCGCTGTCGCGTATATGATGGCGATCCTGGAGGATGACAGCCTTGCGCACCCGGCGCTGGAGGCGGTTGTGACTACCGATGAGGAGATCGGCCTTCTCGGAGCCGCTGCGCTGGACACGTCGGAACTGAAAGGGAAGATCCTTCTGAATCTGGACTCTGAGGAGGAGGGAATCCTGACGGTTTCCTGTGCAGGAGGAATGACGTCGATCATGGAGCTTCCGGTGAGACGCAATGAGGTTTCCGGCGTTCAGTATCGGGTGGAGATTTCCGGCCTTATGGGAGGCCATTCCGGGGCGGAGATCGGAAAAAACCGTGCGAATGCCAATCTACTGATGGGACGCCTACTGCACGGAATGGATCTGCGTATGGACTTTGCCCTTGCGGAGCTGGAGGGCGGCAACAAAGACAACGCGATCCCCAGAAGCTGTGCGGCGGAGATCGTGATCGGCAGCGAGGAGGAGCAGACGATGCTGGAATATCTACAGGAACTCCAGGAGGATCTTCGGAAGGAATACAAAGGTTCCGACGAGGGAATTACGATCACAGCCGAAAAGACAGGCATCGGCGCTGCTCCGGCGCTGGATCCGGTCAGCACACAGAAGGTTCTGTTTTTCCTGATGAATGTTCCCAACGGGATCCGGAAAATGAGCGCGCAGATCTCCGGTTTGGTGGAAACGTCCCTGAATCTTGGCATCCTCAGACTGCATCCGGACGGTCTGGAGGCTGTTTCCAGTGTGCGCAGTTCTGTCAGCAGCGCTAAGGATGCGCTGGGAGAAAAATTAGAGTATCTGACAGAGTTTCTGGGAGGGGCGTATCATACAGAGGGAGCGTATCCGGCCTGGGAGTATCAGGCGGATACGCCGCTGCAGAAGCTGGCGGTCTCTGTCTATGAGGAAATGTTCGGAAAGACGCCGACGGTGGAGGCGATCCATGCCGGTCTGGAATGCGGACTGTTTTATGAAAAAATCCCGGGATTGGACAGCGTTTCCTTTGGCCCGGATATGAAACATGTACACACGACTGAGGAGCGTCTTTCCGTCTCTTCGACGGAACGGACCTATCGGTATTTACTGAAACTGCTGGAAAGTATCCGGTAAGTGTCATTTTTTTCATCTTCCGTTCATAAAATGAATAGATGGAGGGATGGAAGAATGCGCAAAAGGAAATTGACCGTTTCACTGCTGGCTGTGCTGACGGTCTCCGCGTTTTTGCTGCATGTTCTGTGGACCCGGGGGATCTACGGGGATTTGTCTGCGGATACCTGCGAGACGGATCTGTTCCGGCAGATGAACGTGACTCCGGCAGTGTTTCGGGAAGCGCAGGAATTTGCCGGGGAATATTCCTGCGATCCGATTGAGACACTGGCGGTCATCATGGTGCTGGAAAGACTGGAACCGGCGGATTCTTTCCGGCTGGACGCCGGACTTCGGGAACTGGCTCTGACTGTTCTGGAAGAAAAACGGGGCAGAGCGTTTGCTTTTCTGACCGAGGCGTATCGCGCAGTGTTCGGCGGGACAGAATGTTTTCCGGTCTCGTCTCAGGCTGTGGGCGGAGGAAATTTTTATTACGAAGATACCTTCGGAGAAGCCCGGAATTATGGCGGGCAGAGGACCCACGAAGGCTGTGACGTGTTTGGAGAGAAGACGCAAAGCGGCGTGTATCCGGTCGTCTCCGTCTGCGACGGATATGTGGAAAAGATCGGCTGGCTGACGCTGGGTGGCTACCGGATCGGGATCCGGAGCAGGTACGGAGGATACTTTTATTATGCTCATCTGGACTCCTATGAGCGTGATTTCCAGGTGGGCGACACAGTCAGGGCGGGGGAGATCCTCGGCTTGATGGGCGACACAGGTTATGGAGAAGAGGGAAGCAGGGGAAAATTTCCGGTACACCTGCATTTCGGGTGTTACATCCGCACGGCTCATCAGGAAGAACTGAGCGTAAATTCTTATCCCATTCTGCAGATTCTGGAAAACCGGGAAGACTAGCAGAAAATCATATACAGAATGGAAAAGAAAAGGAGATTATCGGGGTATGGATATACTGTTATGGCATGAAATACTGGAACCGTATGAACTGGCGGTCAGGGAACTTACTGTAAAATTTAATCATCTGATCAAGGAGCATCACGAAAAGGGACTGTACTCTCCCATCGAGAGTGTCAGCGGCAGGGTGAAAAGCGTCTCCAGCATATTGGAGAAGATGCAGCGCAAGGAGATTCCGCCGGAAGTGATGGAGGAGCAGGTGGAGGATATCGCCGGGATCCGGATCATCTGCCAGTTTGTGGAGGATATCGAGAAGGTGGCGCAGATTATCAGCCGCCGCTCGGATATCAAGATCAAGAGTGAAAAAGATTATATCAAACATATGAAGGACAGCGGATACCGCAGCTATCATCTGATCGTTTATTACACGGTCGAGACGCTGAATGGACCGAAAAAGCTTCAGGTAGAGATCCAGATCCGCACGATGGCGATGGACTTCTGGGCGACGATCGAGCATTCGCTGCAGTATAAATATAAGGCGAACATTCCGGAACATATCCGGCAGAGACTGAGCGCGGCGGCCAACGCGATCATAGCGCTGGATAATGAGATGTCTTCGGTGCGCAGTGAGATCATGGACGCTCAGAATTCTTCTCAGCTGCAGCGGAATCTGATCACGGACATTCTCAATAACATTGAAAATCTCTACAAACTTTCCAACAAACGTGAGGTGGAAAAGATCCAGGATGAATTTTACCGGATCTACCGCCTGAATGACCTGCAGGAGTTGAAGCGTTTTCACAAGGAACTGGATCTGATCGCCGAGGGTTATCGGGCCCAGGCGGTGACCAGCGAGATGTAGAAAGAAGAGGTACTTAGACGATGGAACTTCCGAACGGATTCCTTGAGCAGATGAAGTGTCTGCTGGGAGAAGAATATCCGGAGTATCTGGAAAGCTTTTCCAGACCTGCCCACAGTGCGCTGAGGGTGAATACGGGAAAAATCCCGGTCAGAGAATTCCTGGAAAAAACCGGATGGGACCTGCGGCCGGTGCCGTGGGTTTCCAACGGGTTTTATTATCGCGCGGGAAAGTCCACGGGTGAGGATGCGTCGAATCCAGCGAAGCATCCTTTTTACTATGCCGGTCTGTATTATCTGCAGGAGCCGAGCGCCATGACTCCTGCCAGCCGTCTTCCTGTGGAACCCGGGGACCGGGTCATGGATCTGTGCGCCGCGCCGGGCGGAAAGGCGACGGAGCTTGCCGCCCGCCTTCAGGGCCGGGGAATGCTGCTGGCCAATGATATCAGCAACTCCCGTGCCAGAGCGCTCCTGAAAAATCTGGAACTGCAGGGTGTGGAAAATATGTTGGTGACCAGTGAGGATCCGGAGCGGCTGGTGCAGGCATATCCGGAGTATTTTGATAAAATCCTGCTGGATGCGCCCTGTTCCGGGGAGGGAATGTTCCGGAAGGAACATTCGATGATCGCGGCCTGGAGGGAGCGGGGACCGTCCTGGTATGCACCGATCCAGAGAGAGCTGATCCGCCAGGCAAGGCAGATGCTCCGGCCCGGCGGATATCTGCTGTATTCCACCTGTACGTTTTCCCTGGAGGAGAACGAAAAGGTCATTGACGATTTTCTGGAGGAGTATCCGGATATGGAGCTTTGTCCGGTGGAGCCGTACGAAGGGTTTGCGCCGGGAGTTTCTGTCGGAGCCGGAGATCTGTCCGCCTGTGTACATATTTATCCTCACCGGATGGAGGGAGAGGGGCATTTTCTGGCGCTGATGAAAAAGCAGGCGGCGGAGCCGTGCTGCCCGGGACCGGATATACAGAGGCATACAGCAATCAGCAATGAAAAGCTGCCGGAGACGCGAAAAGGAAAGCAGAAAGGCCATGAAGGCGGAAAAATCCGGAGAGACCGGCGGGGAAAAGGCGGAGAGACTGCCCAGAGTCCTGCGGCGATGTTGGCGGCAGCGGAAGAGTTTCTCGCACATACCCGCAGAGACTGGAAAAGCGGGAAATTCTTCTGCAGACAGGATCAGGTTTATTATCTGCCGGACGGTCTGGAACCGGCGGAGGGACTTCGCTACCTGCGCACAGGTCTGTGGGTCGGAACAGTAAAGAATGGGCGGTTTGAGCCATCCCAGGCGCTTGCGATGGCGCTCGGGGCGGAGCAGTTTGACGCTGTGCTGGATCTGGCTTCGGAAGACGAGAGGACGATCCGGTACCTGAAAGGGGAGACGATACCGCTTGGCAAAAAGGATTCTGCTATCCATAAGGGATGGGTTCTTGTCTGTGTGGACGGGTTCCCTCTGGGATTTGGAAAAGCGGCGGGGGCGACGGTGAAGAACAAGTATTATGCAGGATGGCGGATGGTGTGAACCTATGAAAAAATTGCGACTGGACAAATATCTGGCGGACATGCAGGCGGGAACGCGCAGCGAGGTAAAGCAGATGATCCGCAAAGGAAGAGTGACCGTCAATGAATGTGTGGTCCGCAGTCCGGAACAGAAAGTGGATCCGGCGGAGGACACCGTAATGCTGGACGGTGTGAAAATCGGGTATGTGACACTGGAATATTGGATGCTCAACAAACCCCAGGGAGTCGTTTCGGCGACGGAGGACAGGCGGGAAAGAACCGTGCTTTCTCTGCTGCCGGATGCAGTCAGGAAGGATCTGTTTCCTGTGGGACGGCTGGACAAGGATACGGAGGGGCTGCTTCTGCTGACCAACGATGGTCCGCTGGCCCATGCGCTCTTGTCGCCGAAACGTCATGTGGACAAAGTATATCGTGCGGTGGTCTCCGGAGTTCCGGGACAGCGGGAGCAGGAAGCGTTCGCCGGGGGTCTGGACATCGGCGATGAAACAGAGACCCTTCCGGCCAGGCTGGAGATCTTAGGTGTCCGCAGCTTCGAAGCGGACGCCAGAGAGACTGTTTTACCTTCGCCGGATTTTTCTGCGGAGGTTCGGGACTGGAGAGACGCAGACGAACAGGAATTGCCAGGGCGGTGCAGCGAGGTGGAGATTACGATCCGGGAAGGCCGGTATCACCAGATCAAACGGATGTTTGAAGCGGTGGGGATGCGGGTACTGTTTCTGAAGCGGATGTCCATGGGACCGCTGAATCTGGATCCGGATCTTGAGCCGGGACAGGCGCGCCGCCTGACGGCAGAAGAGATCGATGCGCTCCGGAAAGCGGAACATCGCTGAACACAGTGGAACAATTTATTGGAGAAAGAGGAGAGTTCATCTATGCCATTTTTACCGACGACGAAAAAGGAAATGGAGCAAAGAGGGATCCGGCAGCTGGATTTCGTGTATGTGATCGGGGACGCCTATGTGGATCACTCTTCCTTTGGCCCTGCGATCATCAGCCGTGTCCTTGAGGCGCATGGCTATACCGTGGGGATCCTGGCCCAGCCGGACTGGAAAAAGGATGAGAGCATTGCGGAATTGGGCGAACCCCGTCTGGCGTTTCTCGTCTCCGCCGGAAATATGGATTCCATGGTCAATCATTACACTGTTTCCAGAAAACACCGGAAAACGGACGCCTATTCGCCCGGAGGACGGATGGGACTGCGGCCGGACCGGGCGGTGACGGTTTACGGAAATCTGATCCGCAGAACGTATAAGCATGTCCCCGTCATTCTGGGCGGGATCGAGGCGTCTCTGCGGAGACTGGCCCACTATGATTACTGGTCGGATCAGGTAAAACGCTCCGTCCTGCTGGACTCCGGCGCGGATCTGATCTCTTACGGCATGGGGGAACGGTCCATCGTCGAGATCGCGGACGCGCTCAATGCGGGGATCGCGGTGGAGGATCTCACTTTTATCCGCGGAACTGTCTGCCGATGCAGGAATCTGGATCACTTGGACCATCCTCTGGTGCTGCCTTCGTTTGAGGAGGTTCGTACAGATAAACGCAGATATGCGGAAAGTTTCGCTGTCCAGTATAAAAACACAGATGCGCTGACGGCGCGCCCCCTGGCGGAGAGTTATGGAACCAGGGGATATGTTGTCCAGAATCCTCCGGCGTTCCCGCTGACTCAGCAGGAGATGGACGACGTGTACGATCTGCCGTATATGCGCAGATGGCATCCCTCCTATGATGCGGCGGGAGGCATCCCGGCGTTTGCGGAGATCAGGTACAGTCTCACCAGCAACCGTGGCTGCTTCGGTTCCTGTAACTTCTGTGCGCTTACGTTTCACGAAGGACGGGTCGTACAGGCGAGAAGCCACCGGTCGCTGCTGGAGGAAGCAAAAAAAATGACGGAGGAGACGGATTTCAAAGGCTACATCCATGATGTCGGCGGCCCGACGGCGGATTTTCGTTTTCCAGCCTGTGGGAAACAGCTGACCAAAGGTGCATGTCCTAACCGCGCCTGCTTGTTTCCCAGGCCGTGTCCGAACCTGAAAGCGGATCATTCCGATTATGTCCGGCTTCTGCGTGAACTGAAACAGATCCCGAAAGTCAAAAAAGTCTTTGTCCGTTCCGGTATCCGCTTTGATTATGTGCTGGCGGACAAGAAAAAAGATTTTCTCGAGGAACTGGTCAGAGATCATATCAGCGGCCAGCTCCGGGTTGCCCCGGAGCATGTGTCCAACCGGGTTCTGCACTTTATGGGAAAACCGGAACATGCGGTGTATGAACAGTTTCTGAAGGAGTTTGAAACCTGCAACAAAAAGTATGGGAAAGAACAGTATGCGCTGCCGTATTTCATGTCCTCCCATCCGGGCTGTGGGCTCGCTGAGGCGGTGGAGCTGGCGGAATATATCCGTGACATGGGATTTATCCCGGAACAGGTGCAGGATTTCTACCCGACGCCGTCGACGCTGTCCACCTGTATGTATTATACGGGCCTGCACCCGCTGACTATGGAGAAGGTGTATGTGCCGAAGCATCCCCATGAGAAAGCGATGCAGCGGGCGCTGATCCAGTATCGGGATCCGGCCAATTACGATTTGGTCAGAGAAGCGCTGCTGCGCGCCGGGCGAAAGGATCTGATCGGATTCGGTCCCAAATGCCTGATCCCGCCCCGAAACATCGCCGGAGGAAAAACTTCCGGGAAGCGTGCCGGAAAGGGCACCGGATATTCCGGCGGAGAGAATCGCCGCACGGCTGCCGGACGTCCCGGCCGGGAGAGTACCCGAAAGACCGCCGGCTGTGCGGGAGGAAAGGCTCCGGAAAAGACCGGCCGTACGGCGGGAACTTCCGGCAGGGGTACAGGGAAGAGAAACGGAAGAAGAGCAAAGCATGGCGGAAGAAACTGAGACAGAAAGGATAAGAGGATGAAAGTCAGAAAAGGAACTTACGGATATGTCAGCTATGAAAAGAAAAAACGTCTGCTGGTCACGATCGCGATGTTTTTGGCGCCTCTGGCGATCCTGATCGCCGGGCTGATTATCTGTAACGGTGACAAGAACAATATTTTCACGGTGATCGCCGTGGTCGGCTGTCTGCCGGGCTGCAAATCGACGGTCGGCCTGATCATGATGATGATGCAGAAACCGGCGGAAAAAAGTACTGTGGAGCAGGTACAGGCCCACGCGGGGAAACTGCTGGTGCTTTATGAAATGTTTTTCACAAAAGAGCAGGACAGTCTGATGGTGGATGCAGTCGCTGTCTGCGGCTATGAGGTGGTCGGGTATACGACCCGGGCGAAGAGTAAGCAGCAGATCGTGGACTGCGAGAAGCATATCGCCAAGCTGCTCAGAGCCAACGGCTATAAGAGTCATGTGAAGATTTTTGACCAGATGAAACCGTTTCTGGAACGTCTGGACAGTCTGAATAAAAATTATGAGGAACTGGAGGCGGACGCCAACGAAAAGTTTGTGCCGGATGAGAGGTATCCGGATCTGTCCAGGGATGAACTGGTCAAACACAACCTGCTGGCGCTCGTCCTATAGAGTGCAGAGCCTATGAGAGAATTGATTTTTCAGGAGGACGCAGGCCAGAGACTGGACAAATATCTGCAGAAGTATCTGAAGCTTGCGCCAAAGAGCTTTCTGTACCGGATGCTCCGGAAAAAAAATATCGTTCTGAACGGAAAAAAGGCGGACGGCAGCGAAAGACTGAAACAGGGAGATGTGATCCGCCTGTACCTCTCGGACGCGACTGTGGACAAATTCCGGGAGGAACAAAGGACCTATCCGGTGTGGCCGGATCTGGAGATCGTTTACGAAGACCGGCAGGTCCTGCTGGTGAATAAACCGGCGGGAATGCTGTCACAGAAGGCAGCCCCGGAGGATATTTCCCTGAACGAGTATCTGGTGGGGTATCTGCTGGAGAGTGGACAGGTGACGAGGGAAACGCTGGAGGGATTTACTCCGTCCGTATGTAATCGGCTGGACCGGAATACCAGCGGGCTCGTGGTCGGGGCAAAGACGCTGGGAGCGGCACAGGAAATGGGGCGGCTTTTCAAAGAGCGGAGAGCCGGAAAATATTATCTGGCGCTGGTTCGCGGACAGATCACCCGGAAGGACAGGATCCGGGGATGGCTGGTCAGAGACAGAAAAAAGAACAAAGTCATGGTAAGCCGCGAACCGCGGGAGGAGGGAGCGTTCATTGAAACCGCTTATGAGCCATTGGCTGTGAGTGAAAAGATGACGCTGCTGAAAGTGGAACTGATCACGGGTAAGACTCATCAGATCCGCAGCCATCTGGCCGGAATCGGCCATCCGCTGGCAGGTGACGGCAAGTACGGAGACAGCGCGTTTAACCGGTATTTCCGGGAACGGTATGGCTTATCCTCCCAGTTCCTTCACAGCTGGAAACTGGAATTTCCGGAGATGTCCGTGCCGTTTGAGGCCCTTTCGAAGCGAACGGTCATCGCCAGACCTTCGGAGCTGTTCCGGAAGATTCTGCAGGCGGAGGGGCTGGAAGTCAAAGAGTGACGATGTGACAGAGAAACTTTTCATGTAACAGTTCAGCCAGATGAACAGTTACCTTTTCCTTGGATTTTCATGTGACTGGGAAGATACCGAACAGTTGCAGGAGCTTATGGCAGGACAGAAATGAAAGAGAGCAGAAGAAAGAGACGCCAAAGAAAAAACAGCGGCGGACGGGTTCTGGCGGAATACGTCGGGATGACGCTTGCAGTGACTGCGGTCATACTTTTCCTGACCCAGGCGGTAGTCATCAATGCCAGAATCCCTTCTCCGTCCATGGAAAATACAATTATGACTGGTGATCAACTGTTCGGAAACCGCCTGGCATACTGGCACGGCGGACCCGAGCGGTACGATATTATCATCTTCTATTTCCCGGATGATGAGAGCCAGCGCTTTATCAAGCGCGTGATCGGTCTGCCGGGAGAGACGGTGGAGATCCGGGACGGGAAAGTGTACATCAACGGCTCGGATCAGCCGCTGAGGGACGATTTCTGCCCGGAAACGCCGACCGGAAATTTTGGACCTTATCAAGTGCCGGAGGATTCTTATTTCGTGCTGGGAGATAACCGGGAGATCTCAAAAGATTCCAGGTACTGGGAGAATCCCTACGTGAGCAAAGACGAGATCATCGGACAGGCGGTGTTCCGGTATTGGCCGGTTTCCAGAATGGCATGGCTGAAATAAACGGGCAGAAAGGACAGAAAAATGGCGACATGGAATTCGAGAGGACTTCGCGGATCGCTTCTGGAGGAAGTGATCAACCGGACCAACGATCAGTATCGGGAAAAAAGGCTGGCGTTGATCCAGAAGGTGCCGACTCCGATCACTCCGATCCGGATCGACAAGGAGAGCCGGCATATCACGCTGGCATATTTTGACAAAAAAAGTACGGTGGATTATATCGGTGTGGTACAGGGCGTTCCTGTCTGCTTTGACGCAAAGGAATGTCACAGTGATGCGTTTCCACTGGCTAACATTCATGAGCATCAGGTCCGTTTCATGCAGGATTTTGAGTCTCAGGGAGGCGTTGCCTTTCTGATCCTCTATTTTGCCGGACGGGATGCTTTTTATTATTTACGGTTTGAGGACATGATGCGTTTCTGGGAGAGGGGCGCGTCGGGCGGGAAAAAGCATTTCCGTTTTGAGGAGTTGGATCAGGAGTGGATCCTTGGGAAGGGAAGAGACGGGATCCTTCTTCCTTATCTGAAAGGATTGCAGAAGGATCTGGAACTTCGGGATTGACAGGAATGGAGGCTTTCGGTATAATACCAGTAGTTTCCGACACTATCATGGTAGTGAAGTAAAGTGAGAAAGAGATCGGATACGGGCAAAAGAGAAGGAGGATGTTTCAGATGGATAAGATCATTCATACGCCCGAGGGTGTGAGAGATGTATTCAGTGAAGAATGTAAGAAGAAGCGGACGCTTCAGGAAAAAATAGAAAAGGTATTTCAGGCGTATGGATATCAGGAGATCGAGACGCCGACGTTTGAATTTTTCGATGTATTCGGCAGAGAGGTTGGAACGACGCCCTCCAGAGAACTGTACAAGTTTTTCGACCGGGAAGGAAATACTTTGGTGCTCCGTCCGGATTTTACGCCGTCCATTGCACGGGCGGTTTCCATGTATTATACAGAGGAACAGTTTCCGATCCGGCTCTGGTACCAGGGCAGCAGTTTTGTCAACAATTCCAGCTATCAGGGGAGACTCAAGGAATCCACGCAGATGGGCGTGGAACTGATGAACGAGGATTCTCCGATGGCTGACGCGGAACTTCTTGCGATGACGGTACGCTTGATGCTGGACGCCGGATTCCGTGAATTTCAGGTCAGTGTCGGACACATTGGATATTTCCGGGCGCTGACCAGAGAGGCGCGTCTTTCCGAGGACGGATTCCGCCAGCTTCGGGAATTGATCTCCATCAAGAATTATTTCGGCGTGGAGGAACTTTTGGAAAAGTTCCATCTCCGCTCGGAACAGAGCAGAGCGCTGGCTGAGATGACACAGATGTTCGGCGGGCCGGAGATCCTGCAGAAGGCGAGATCGCTGACCCGGAACAAAGAAGCGCTGGAAGCCGTGTCCCGACTGGAGTCTATCTATGAAATCCTGAAAGATTACGGTTATGAAAAATATATCTGTTTTGACTTCGGTATGCTCAGCAGATTTCAGTATTATACCGGCCTGATCTTCCAGGCATATACTTACGGAAACGGAGAGCCTGTGGTCAAGGGCGGGCGTTATGACCGTCTGCTGAGTTATTTCGGAAAGAATGCGCCGGCGGTAGGCTTCTGTGTCGTACTCCAGCCAATGCTGGATGCTCTGGAGCGGCAGAAGATCGCGGCGCCGGTTCCCAGGACGAGGACTATGCTTTTGTACCCTGATTTTCTGGAGAAAAAAGCGGTGCAGATGGCCCGGGATCACCGCAGGGAAGGGCTGGATGTGGCCCTGGTTCCGTTTGAGAGAGGCCGCGTGCTGGAGGATTATATCGCCTATGGGAAGAGAAATCAGTTCGGCGGAATCGTGTATCTCCAGAAAGAATCCGCTGTGTTTGCGATTGACCTGACCGTTCAGGAAATTCATCCGGTGGAGATTGAGCAGATACAGGGAGGAGAACAGTCATGAGATATTTAACGATCGCGCTTGGAAAAGGCCGTCTGGCACAGCGTACAATGGAACTTTTCCGCCAGGTGGGGATCACCTGCCAGGAGATGGAGGATCCGTCTTCCAGAAAACTGATTTTTACCAACGAAGAGCTTGGTTTTCGCTTTTTCCTGGCGAAGGGTCCGGATGTGCCGACGTATGTGGAATATGGTGCGGCGGATATCGGGATCGTCGGCAAGGATACGATCCTGGAGGAAGGACGGAAGCTGTATGAGGTTTTGGATCTGGGGTACGGAAAATGCAGGATGTGTGTCTGCGGCCCTGCCTCTGCGGCGGAACTTCTGCAGCATAACCGTCTGATCCGTGTGGCGACGAAATACCCGAACATCGCCAAAGACTATTTTTATAATAAGAAACATCAGACAGTAGAAATCATCAAGTTAAACGGTTCCATAGAGCTGGCTCCGATCGTGGGACTCTCGGAAGTCATCGTAGACATCGTAGAGACCGGGACGACACTGAGGGAAAACGGCCTGGATGTGCTGGAGGAGGTCTGCCCTCTGTCGGCCAGGATGGTGGTCAATCAGGTGAGCATGCGGATGGAAAACGAAAGGATCAGCCGGCTGATCGGGGTGTTGAAGACAGCGTTGACTGCAGAGGGAGAAGGTTCCTGAGACGAAGTACCATTATTGACGCAGTAAATGCGCCAGGAGGAGGAAAGAATGAGGATTGTAAATCTGACGAAAGAAACGGAAGAGAATATTTTGGAAAATATGCTGAAGCGCAGTCCCACCCAGTATGGGACGTATGAGGCGGCGGTCAGCGAGATCATCGCGGCAGTCCGCGAAAAGAAGGATGAGGCAGTGTTTGCCTACACGGAAAAATTTGACGGCGCAAAGCTGGACGCGTCCACCGTGGAAGTCACACAGGAGGAAGTGGAGGAGGCCTACCGTCAGGTGGATCAGGGACTGATCGATGTGATCCGGAAGGCGAGGACGAACATTCTCTCCTACCATGAAAAACAGAAGCAAAACAGCTGGTTTACTTCCACCGAGGAGGGAACTCTGCTGGGACAGAAAGTGACTCCGTTGAACCGGGTCGGCGTTTATGTGCCGGGTGGAAAAGCGGCGTATCCGTCGTCCGTATTGATGAATGTACTGCCGGCTCAGGTGGCGGGCGTCCGGGAGATCTGTATGACGACCCCTTGCAACCGTGAGGGAAAGGTGAATCCGGTGGTTCTTGCGGCGGCGAAAGAGGCCGGCGTCCAGAGGATCTTTAAGGTCGGCGGCGCGCAGGCGGTGGCGGCGCTTGCCTACGGCACCGAGAGCATCCCGAAGGTCGACAAGATCGTCGGCCCCGGAAATATCTACGTGGCGCTGGCGAAAAAAGCCGTTTACGGAAACGTCAGCATCGATTCCATCGCCGGACCGAGCGAGATCCTGGTCCTGGCGGATGAGACGGCAAATCCCCGTTTCGTGGCGGCGGATCTGCTGAGTCAGGCGGAGCATGACGAGCTGGCGAGCGCGATCCTGATCACGACCTCCCGCAGTCTGGCGGAACAGGTCGACGCTGAGATCCGGAAGTTTCTGGAGACACTTTCCCGCCGTGAGATCATCGAGAAATCACTGGACAATTTCGGTTATCTGCTGGTGGCGGAATCAAAGACCGAGGCGATCGAGACCGTGAACCAGATCGCTCCGGAGCATCTGGAGATTGTGACGGCGAATCCGTTCGAGGATATGATGAAGGTGCGCAATGCCGGCGCGATCTTCCTGGGCGAGAATTCCTGTGAGCCGCTGGGTGACTACTTTGCCGGGCCGAACCATACTCTTCCGACGAATGGAACGGCGAAATTCTTCTCGCCGCTCTCGGTGGACGATTTTGTAAAGAAATCCAGTGTGATCTATTATTCCAGAGACGCGCTGGAGCAGATCCACACGGATATCGAAGCATTTGCAAAAGCAGAGCAGTTGACCGCCCATGCAAATTCGATTGTCGTCCGTTTTGAGAAGGAGGATCCGTCATGCTGAGAACAGCCAGAGTTGAGCGAAATACAAAGGAAACGCAGATCTGTCTGGAACTGAATCTGGACGGAAAAGGAACCTTTGAGGGAACGACGGGAATCGGCTTTTTCGATCACATGCTGGAAGGGTTCGCCCGCCATGGCTTTTTTGATCTCCGCCTGAAGATGCAGGGAGATCTGCAGGTGGACGGTCACCATACGATCGAGGATCTCGGGATCGTCCTTGGAACAGCACAGAAGGAAGCGCTGGGGGACAAGGCGGGCATTCGCAGATACGGAAGCAGGATCCTGCCGATGGATGAGACGCTGGTGCTGGCAGCTGTGGATCTGTGCGGGAGACCCTACCTGTCTTTCCAGGCGGAGTTTGGCAGAGAGAAAGTCGGCGATATGGAGACAGAGATGGTGCGGGAGTTTTTCTACGCACTGTCTTATTCCTGCGGGATGAATCTTCATATTAAAGTGCTGGATGGTGTGAACTGCCACCATATCATTGAGGCAATGTTTAAAGCGGTGGCAAAGGCTCTGGACGAAGCGGTGTCCCTGGATGAACGGATTTCGGGTGTGTTGTCCACGAAAGGCAGTCTATAGTACCCATTTTTCGTTACAGTTCAGCTGGCTGAATTGTAACAATTTTTCTTGGTTAGGAGGAAATGTTTTGAAGAAATTGTTGGTTCCGGTGATCTACCTGAAGGATGGAAAGGCGGTTGCCGGATTTGGTGACGAGAGGGCAGTCTCGGAACTTTCCGCGGCGGAACTGGCGGCGCTGTTCTCCGACAGGGGAGCAGACGAACTGCTGGTCTTGGACTTCTCAGAGAGTGACGCAGAGCATGACCGGGCGATCAGTGAGTTGATACGGATCTGTGATCAGGCGGAGGTTCCGGTAATCGGCGGAGGGAATGTCCGCCGTATGGAGGACGTCAAGAAGATCCTTTATGCGGGATGCCGGCGGGCGATCCTGAATTTCTCGAAGGAGTCAAACTGTGATTTGCTGGAGGAAGTGTCCGGAAAGTTCGGAAAAGAAAAAATCGTCGTTTTTGTGCCGGATGCCGAGGTTTTCCGGAAACACCAGGAGCGGATCGAGGCGCTTGCAGGTCTGGTATTCTGCGATGAGCGTCAAGTGGATGCGGTCGCAGAGCTTTGTGAGCTGCCGCTGCTGGTGATGGCTGAGAATTCCCGGCCGGAGGAATTACTGGGGAAGGAGCGCGTGTGCGCAGTGACAGGCGCTGGCGTGAGCGGACCGGAGCAGGATCTGATGGAAGTAAAGGCATCCTGCAAGGCGGCGGGGATCGCCGTCAACACGTTTGAGAGCATTGTTCCGTGGTCAGAACTCAAAAAGAACAGCGACGGGATGGTTCCTGTGATCGTGCAGGACTATCGCACGGATGAAGTGCTGATGCTGGCGTATATGAATGAAGAGGCGTTCGATACGACGCTGAGGACCGGGCGGATGACATACTGGAGCCGCAGCAGAAACGAACTTTGGATGAAGGGGCTGACCTCCGGACATTTTCAGTACGTAAAGTCTCTGACTCTGGACTGTGACGGAGACACGATCCTTGCGAAAGTCTCCCAGATCGGCGCTGCCTGCCATACAGGCAACCGGACATGCTTTTTCACCGAACTGGCGAAAAAAGAATACGAGGAAAGAAATCCGCTGAAGGTCTTCCAGCAGGTGTACGATGTGATCTGCGACCGAAAAATCCATCCAAAGGAAGGTTCCTACACGAATTATCTTTTTGACAAGGGAATTGACAAAATCCTGAAAAAGGTAGGGGAAGAATGCACTGAGATCGTGATCGCCGCAAAAAACCCCGACCCGGAAGAGATCAAATACGAAATCTCTGATTTCCTGTATCATGCGATGGTTCTCATGGTCGAAAAAGGGGTGACCTGGGAAGATATCACCAGAGAACTGGCAAGAAGATAGGAATAAGCGGACGAAAGCGGTCCCGGGAAAGGGCTGCAGGTTCTGCGGGCGGCTGCGGATACGGGGAAACTCCGACCGTCAGGACGGCCTTCGGGCAGGCACCGGAGCAATTCGCTGAGAACGCCGGATGCGTTCTCTGTTCAGTGCTCCTCAGGCTCAGTGCGTGAAGCACTTCGCCTGTCCTGCCCGGAGGCCGTCCTGACAGTCTGGAGTTTCCGGCCGTATCCGCAGATGCCCGCAGAACCCGCAGCCCTTTCCCGGGGCCGCTTTCTGACGGCTTTGGGCGGGAGGACGAAAAAATGGATATGTTCTGTGCTTTCTGATTTTGAAATAAATAATAAATCTTTAAATAATGAATCTTCGCAGAAAATAAAATATCGTTTTCCCTCTTTTCGTGTGCGGAAAAGTTTATCACTCACTCATATACTGCGAAAGCCAGAAGCGGCCTGTGTGCGGGGGCGTCGCCTGAGCGGCGGGCGGCTGCGGGGACGGGGAAAATCTAAGTGTGCGGGCCCTGTCCGTCCGGGCACCGGAGCAATTCGCCGGGAACGCCGGATGCGTTCCCGACTCAGTGCTCCTCAGGCTCAGTGCGTGAAGCACTTCGCCTGTCCCGGCCGGACAGGGCCCGCACACTTAGATTTTCCCCGTCCCCGCAGCCGCCCGCCGCTCAGGCGACGCCCCCGCACACAGGCCGCTTCGTCCGCCCCCAACATCACATCCGCCGCAGTACCTCTTCCCAGTTGATGACGTGGAACCAGGAATCAATATAATCGCCCCGCAGATTCTGGTATTTCAGATAATACGCATGCTCCCAGACATCCAGCGGCAGGATCGGCTGCATGCCCAACGAGAGCGGGTTATCCTGATTGGGCAGCGCCAGGATTTTCAAAGCGCCGGAAGGATCGCGGACCAGCCACGCAAAGCCGGAACCGAACTGTCCGAGGGCGGCGGCTTTCATCTGGCGTTTCCAGTTGTCTTCACCGCCAAAGGCTTCTGCAAGTTCCTCCGGAAAGGCTTGCCCCGGCGGCGCCATAAGGTCAAAATACAGGTCATGATTGTACACGCCGCCGCCATTGTTGCGCACCGCCGTGCGTATTTCTTCCGGCAGATCGTCGAGATGTGTCAGAAGTTCTTCCAGTGTCCGGAAATGGTATTCCGGGTAAGATGCCAGCGCTTTGTTCAGGTTGTCGACGTAAGTCTGCATATGACGGTCGTGGTGGAAATACATAGTTTTCCGGTCGATATAAGGCTCCAGTGCGTCATAAGCGTAGGGAAGTTCCGGAAGTTGAAAAGGGTAGACAGAATCCGAAAGCATAAGTATCCTCCTCTATTTTCGCCCTGCATACTTGAGACAGAAGTTTAGCCGGCCGAACAGTTATCGCTTGCCTGTGTCTCATGCCTATTTGTCGGCGGGCAACTCTATAATGCCAGGGGCAAAATACCTTTTGAACTCAACATCATAATATTCCGGAACTGTTCACAGGTGACAAACGAAAACTCCCGGCGCCTTTCCCTGTTTCGGGGCAGGCGTCGGGAGTCTGGCGGCGTTCCGGATGGAGCGCCAGCGTGAGACAGACGTAAAGCGGTGTCTTTTCTTTGTGATTTTTCTGTCGTTGAAGAGCTTTATTCTTTTCCGTTCCAGCAATAGGTGCAGAGTTTGCACGGGGAAATGCCGATGGAGGAGATCATGTCGTCCAGGCGGTGATAACGCAGGGAAGTAAAGTTCAGTTCCTTGCCGATATCGTCCAGCATTTCTTTGTAACTGGTAGAATCCGGATTGGAATAATCTTCCAGGATTTTGTCACAGATTTTTCCCTCCCTTTTCTGGATCACTCTTCGCGTGATCAGATCCATCTCGGATTTGGAGCGGGAGAAGTTCAGGAACTTACATCCGTACATCAGGGGCGGGCAGGCCGGACGGATATGAACTTCTTTTGCACCGCTGTCGTACAGAAATTCTGTGGTTTCTCTCAGCTGCGTGCCGCGGACGATGGAGTCGTCGATCAGCAGCAGGCTCTTATCTTTGATCAGTTCATGAACCGGCAGGAGTTTCATACGTGCGATCAGATTTCTTTGGCTCTGATTGGTCGGCATAAAGGAACGCGGCCAGGTCGGTGTGTATTTGATAAACGGACGGGCAAACGGGATGCCGGAACGATTGGCGTAGCCGACCGCATGGGCGGTGCCTGAATCCGGGACGCCTGCGACGAGATCCGGATGCGCGTCGTCCCGCTGGGCGAGGATATCTCCGCATTTATAACGCATCTGTTCAACATTGACGCCTTCATAGGTGGCAGTCGGATAGCCGTAATATACCCACAGGAAGGAACAGATCTTCATTTTGTCTCCCGGCTGCTGGAGAACCTCGATGCCTTCCGGGGTCAGGTATACGATCTCGGCGGGTCCGAGTTCTTTGTATGTGTGATATCCGAGATTTACAAATGCAAAGCTTTCAAAAGAAGCGCAGAAAGCGTCCTCTTTCCGGCCGATCACCAGAGGGGTTCTTCCAAGACGGTCTCTGGCTGCATAAATTCCTTGGGGAGTCATGACCAGAAGTGTCATGGAACCGTCAATGACCTGCTGAACGTACTGGATTCCCTCGAGAATGGAGGACTTCTGATTGATCAGAGAGGCTACCATTTCTGTCGGATTGATGTTGCCGCCGCTCATTTCCAGGAAGTGGGTACATCCGTTTTTGTAGGAAATGTCCACCAGTTCTTCCATGTTATTGATCTTGCCTACCGTCGTGATGGCAAAGCTGCCGAGGTGTGACTGAACAAGGAGCGGCTGCGGTTCATTGTCCGAGATACATCCGATTCCAAGTGTTCCCTCCAGTTCCTCCAGATCCCGGTCAAATTTGGTACGGAACGGGGAATTTTCAATATTATGGATCGAACGGTTAAAGCCGTTCTCTCCGTAAACCGCCATACCGCCTCTGCGTGTACCGAGGTGTGAGTGATAGTCAACACCAAAAAATAAGTCCATCGTACATGTGTTTTTTGAAGCAACACCAAATATTCCACCCATTTTTTGTCTCCTTACCGTGTAAAAGAATCTTTTTTGCGGTCTGGGCTGCAGCTCAGACCAGTTGAATAGTTACATTAATGCACAGAAAAATTATATACTGAATCGGAATTGGAAGTAAAGAGAAATGTTAAGAAATTTATTGCATATGGCAAAAAAGTTTTTGCTTCCTCAATCGCCTACGCCGAAATCGGTCTTTTCGTATAAGACCTCCACCGCCGGGTCGTCCAAAAGAAAAGCATACTTTTTCATAAACCAGTCGACCAGCTCCGGATCTCTCTTTACATCAGTACTGTTGTCGGTAAATACGTTGACGGTACCCAGTGAAAAATGTTTTTTCAGCATTTCCATATCGTAGTCGATCATTTCCCTGGTCTGTCCGCGGATCCCGACCATCAGACAGGGGGAGTCAAAGTATTTTGCCACCTCTTCCGGTGAGTGAAAATCCGCGTGTTTGTTTAGGTAGTTTTCCCGAAAATCTTCATCGAATGTCTCGACGCCGATTTTGAAGGTAATGGGAATGCCCATGTAATCCCGCATCTGCTGCAGGCGTTTTCGGTACATCCAGTGGGCTTCAAAGAAAAGTCTCCGGATGTTCTTCCGGTGTACGATTGAGCGGATCAATTCCAGCGTCTCGTCCGGAAGCTCAAAACAGCTGCCGGAGTTGATTACTTCCAGAACGCCAAGTTCTCCTGTCACCCGGGAGAGTACGTTTCGGTTCAATTCGACCATGGCGCTGCGATCCCGGGAGTTGTCGTCCGTATAATCGCAGAACCGGCATTTTCCCCAGGCGCATGGAAACGCCTGCAGAAGGACGATCTCCCGGGGATTTTTGTCTGTGATCTTATTATATCGTTCCATCTTGTCTCCTTCCCGACGCGTTTGCCGCGTCATCAAGGCAGAGCTGGAAGTTTCCTTCCAAACCTGCTCTTGTCTGATACACATGCTGCGCTATCGACGCCAATTTGAAAGCTTACTTCCAACCGTCTTTTTTCTGATGATTTCTTTCTCCTTGAAGCCTCGCAGTCAGCGGCATCTGCGGAAACATGCGATGAAACAGAGGAAGTGCTGCCAGCACTGCCGCCAGGATGATGATCCTGTCCAGATAGTCTGTAAGAAACTGGACAAGAAAAACGCTTGCAGTCAGCGGAAGACCGCCGGTATGGAAAAGCTGTACCAGCACGGAAGATCCGGACGAGGTGATCCCTCCGAATACTTCTGCAGTGATCGCCGCACTCACTAATGTGGCGGGGATACTGACCACCGCTGCAAGCGGAAAAAGTTTCCATAGGGTATTCCGTTCAAAAGGACGGATCCGCCGGAGCATCAGCCCGCAAACCAGCCCCAGGATCATCTGAACAGGAATATAGAAAAAGGCATAAACGTCAGAGGTGCAGCCGCTGATGATCCCGCTGATCAGTCCGGGGATTATTCCGGCGGCAGGACCGAGTACCGCAGCTGTAAACATTGTACCGAAAGAATCAAGATAAACAGGCAGGCGAAACGCCAGCGCCACAGTGCCTCCCAGCAGGTTCAGAACCGCGGAAAAGGCGATGATACAGAGGGATAAGGTTTTCGTTGAAGTTTTCACAGGCTGCCCTCCATATCTGCGGAATCCGGGGCCATAAGCTGCCGGAGCGCAGGAGACAGTTTCTCTGCTGCAATACCGGTCAGGCGTTCAAAGAACATTTCCATGAACCGAAGAGGGCTGGTCCTGGTCAGAATATAACTGTTTTCGGGTGCGCCCCAGAAGCCAAAAGCATCCACAACGCTCTGTCCCAGGCAGATTCCCTCTGTCTCGACTTCTGTGTGGGCGGAGAAGCCGGTACACAGTGAATGGTCGATCAGGTAGGCGGCTGCCAGCGGATCGTTGATGACACAGCCGATGATCCCTTCCTGTTCCCAGTGAAAATCTACATAGAATCGGGTGATCCTGCGGACTTTTTCTCCGATCTCCGGGTTCAGGCGGCAGAGATACTCTATGAGATTCGGCGTCAGGACGATCTTTCGCGTGACATCCAGTCCGATCATTTGAATCTGTCTGCCGGACAGCTGCGGAAGCGATGCAAACGCGTCAAAAACAGCTTTCGCTGCGTGAGGATCGCACCAGTAATTATATTCGGCGACGGGAGAGCAGTTCCCATGGCTTCGATAGCATCCGCCCATGGAATAAAATCCGTCGATGGCGTCAAGACAATCCGGGCGCCGTTCGATCAGACGGGCAATGTTTGTCAGAGGCCCAAGCGCCAGAATCGTGATTTTTTCTTCGGTTTCTTTTGCTTTGGCAAGAGTGTCAGCGAGAAACTGTACGGCATCTCTGTGGGGGCGTACAGAAGTGACCGAGGGATAGAAGGTTTCTCCGAGACCGTCAGAGCCATGGGTATCTCTTGCATCCACATAGCTGCGGGTCAGCGGGGATTCTTCTCCGGTGTAGACAGGAATGTCCGGACGATCCATCCAGCTTAAAATTTTCAGCGCATTTTCCGCACCGACAGCCGTCGGGACATTTCCACAGACAACAGTGATGCCCAGAATTTCCACTTCCGGTGAGCGCAGGAGCAGCATCAGCGCCAGCGCATCATCGATTCCGGGATCACAGTCAACGATGATCTTTCTTGCATTCATTCTCCAATCTCCTTTTCTTTTTTTTGTTCCGGATTTTGCATGGCGGCAGACTCAGCGTCTCCGATGTTGTCTCTTTGTTGAGAAAAGAGAGCAGAAGAGCGGTACTGCGTGATGCTTATGCTCCGGTACGAGATACTTGGTTTTTTATCCTGGGAAGTTTACGAACCAGTCCGGGGGAATCCGACAGAGAAAATTTTCTGCGTCCGTTTTCCTACCCGATTAGATAAATGCAGAACGAGTATATCATAAAAGCAAGAAGAGATTCAATAGAAAATCGACAAAAATGATCCCTTGCTGTTACAGTTCAGCCAGATCTGTGCATTTACTGCGCAGACCGTGTGAAAACATAGTGCCTGTGGGCATTCGGCCTATCGCGAAGTGATTTTTAATGGCTGAATGCCATAACCGTTCGTTGCCTGTTACATGATAAAAAAGAGAATAGAAAAGCGGCAGAATCGCCGATGTTATTCGGGATTCTGCCGCCTGAGATTTCAAGCGATCGATTTTTCTTGCGTCAGATTATTCACGACCGATGCTCTTCTTCCATTCAGACATCTTAGCACGGACATCTTTGTTGATGTTCCAGATAAAGGTGAAGCTGAGGAAAGAAATAATAGCTGCCAGGAGCGGGAAACCGACTACCATTGCTTTGATGCCGAAGATAGTGCTTGCTGCCTGCTCCAGTCCTTCTTTCTGAAGGGCCGGATCGTATCCGATTCCGGCGATCAGAAGAACTGACAGGGAGTTGGAAATCATTGTACCAATACGACGGGACAGAGAGAAGAATCCATAGATGGTTCCCTCATTACGCTTGCCGCTTAGATACTCGTTATAGTCAATGGATTCGGCGACAAGCCCCCATTGCATCTGCACAGACAATGTGATCATACCGGTTGCCAGTGCGCTCCATACCATGTAAATCCATCCGTTCAGATCGCTCAGAACGAGAACATAAAACAGAAGACTGCCAAACAGTACGATACCGATTGCCAGACAAGTGCGGATGATAGCAACCAGATCCCATTTCTTTGTCAGGAGCGGTGCGCCCAGCAGAATGATGATCATCAGTACATTGGCTACTATGTTTGCATAAGACTGAATGTTGAAATCATGCAGTACGTCACCGTACATATATGTAGCAGCGCCCTGTCCAAGAGCCTGAACTCCACAGATACCGATAGAATGGACAACCAGCGCCAGGAAAGCACGGTTGTTTTTGAAGATGTTCAGGATATCGGAAAGCTTAAAGCTGGATTCTTTGGAGTCATCCGCAGTAGAAACAGATGTTAATTTGTTGCGTTCTACTGTAAGTGCATAGTGCAGGAATACGACAACACCGCCGAGTACACCACAGATAATACCGGCAACAGCCATACCTTCCGTATTGTCGCCGACTCTGTTCAGAACCTGTGGGATAATGAAACCTGCGATCAGACCGCCGACGGTGGAGCCCATTCCACGGGCAGACGCCAGTGTCGCACGCTCCTGATCATTGGTGGACATTGCGCCGATCAGAGATCCCATGGAGATGTTCATCATCGTGTAACCGCCCTCATAGATGATCTTGAGGACAAATACGGAAATGAGCATCGGAATACCGCCGCCCATATGTGCCGGAACAGTGAAGAATGCGATGATACCGACTACCATAATCGGTATGGAAGCAAGGATCCACGGACGGAATTTATCTTTCGTGTGATCTTTTCTCTTCGCAAAAACAATATCCAGCAGAGTACCCATCAGAGGGTCATTGATCGTATCCCACGCATTCCAGATCAACAGGATAATCGCCAGAACCGCAGCATTGATTGCAAGATGTACTTGCAGATAACGTGCCAGATATCCAGACACGAGGGTGAGGGTGATAACACCACCACAGTCACCGCATCCATAACCGACGATATTTTTAAACGTCAGTTTTGGAATTTTCTTTGTTGTTTCTTTAGCCATTCTAATATTTTCCTCCTTATTACGGACATAACAATTTTGCCTGTGAATCTGCCGTATAACACCGCGCCGGCTGCGATGGAAAAAACCACCCTATCGGATGGTATAGTTTAACGGTTACAAATGCAAAAATTGTATATAATCAATATAACATAGTAAAAAAATAATGTCAACAAAAGAAAAAAATTGTTAAAGTTTATAATCGAAAAAGAAAAAATTGTGAAAAAAAAGACAACATTCACAAAAACTGCACAAGAAGGTGCGGCATTTTTTATATCGAAATTTTGTTTCATGGTCATTTATATCGAGGAGGTATTAATAAACACTTTGTTTATCAATGGAAGTCCCAATAAGAATGGAAACATTGCACGGCTGGTCGGGAAAACTTCTCGCCGGGAAGGAATAGAACATGTTAAATCTGGTAGACTATAAGCTGGTTGTAGGGGACGACAACGATCGGCTCCGGGAGTTTTTTGTCGGTCCTTTGATTTTTCAGATAAATTTGCTATCATGAAGGGAGATAATATAAGGAAAGAAAGTGATTTGAGGTGAAGACAGCGGTCGTGACGGGCGATTCAAGCGGACTGGGCAGAGAATATGTGCGCCGGATTGCGTCCTGTGAGAGAGAAATAGAAGAGATCTGGGTGATCGCAAGGAGAAAAGAGCGTCTGGAAGAGGTGCGCAGCAATGTGAGGGAGATCAATCAGGAACTTCATGTGTGTGTTTTGCCCATGGATCTCACGCAGGAGAAGGAACTTGACAGACTGGAAGAAAAAATGTACAGAGAGAAGCCTGAGATTCGGATTTTGATCAACGCAGCCGGATTCGGAAAGGTGGGAAATTATGCGAAGATCGGGAGAAAAGAAAGCGGCGCGATGATCGATCTGAACTGCCGGGCGGCGGTGGAGATAACGCAGATCTGTCTTCCGTACATGGGAAAGGGCAGCCGGATCCTCCAGATCTGTTCTACCGCAGCTTTTCAGCCTTTTCCGCGGCTGAATGTCTATGCCGCATCCAAGGCTTTTCTTTACCGTTACAGCAGAGCGCTCCGGATCGAACTGTCCGGAAGGGGGATTCGTGTGACGGCAGTATGCCCTTACTGGATCCGGGATACGGAGTTCATCTCCATAGCGGAGCAGGCGGACCGGTCGGGATCGATCCGGCATTTTCCGCTTGCGTCTTCCGCAGCAAGTGTGGTGAAGTGGTCGCTGGCGGACAGCAGGCTCGGGCTTCCGGTGTCCACGCCGGGGCCGGTCTGTCTGCTTCACCGGATAGCGGCAAAATTTGTCCCGTCGGAACTGATGATGGGACTGTGGGCGCTGATCCGCAGACTGTGAAAGAGCAAGGCTTTGACAGATTCCATGCCTTATAGTACAATCTATTGTAACAGTCCGGTCATCCGAACTGTTGCAATCGTCAGAAAACAAAACGGTATAAAGGTGTGAAAAATGAGAAAATTAGCTTTAAGTGATGAAATTCTGCTGAGCACAGAGAACCCTGCCCGTTATATCGGCGGAGAAGTCAATTCAGTCATGAAGGATCCAAAAGAGGTAGATATCCGGTTTGCGATGTGTTTCCCGGATGTTTATGAGATCGGAATGTCCCACCTTGGCATTCAGATCCTCTACCATATGTTTAATGAACGTCCGGATGTGTGGTGTGAACGGGTCTATTCCCCGTGGCCGGATCTGGACGCGAGGATGCGTCAGGAACAGATCCCGCTGTTTGCACTGGAATCCCAGGATCCGATCCGGAATTTTGACTTCCTGGGGATCACGATCCAGTTTGAGATGTGCTACACAAACATCCTTCAGATTCTGGAATTGTCGCAGATTCCTCTGCGCGCTGCGGAACGCACGCAGGAGGATCCCATTGTGATCGGGGGCGGTCCCTGCGTTTACAACCCGGAGCCGATCGCCGAATTTTTTGATCTGTTTTATATCGGAGAAGGAGAGACGGTCTATGACCGTCTGTTTGACGTCTATAAGGAGTATCAAGCGGCAGGGAAAACCCGCAGAGAATTCCTGGAGGCGGCCTGTCAGATCCCGGGGATTTATGTTCCGATGTTTTACGACACTGAGTACAATGAGGACGGCACCCTGCGTTCTTTTGTTCCGAATTACGAAAAGGCGCCGGCTGTGATCGAGAAACAGGTGCTGATGGACGTCACCCATGCGCCGTACCCGACGGCTCCGGTGGTCCCGTTCATCAAGGCGACCCAGGATCGTGTGGTCCTGGAGATCCAGCGCGGTTGTATCCGCGGCTGCCGGTTCTGTCAGGCCGGAATGATCTATCGGCCGACCAGAGAACGGGATGTGGAAGAACTGAAAAAATGGGCGGACACGATGCTGAAGACCACGGGCTATGAAGAGATTTCTCTGAGTTCCCTCAGTTCCAGTGATTACAGCCAGCTGCCGGAACTGATCAATTATCTGATGGAGATCTGTCCGGACAGAGGAGTGAATATCTCCCTTCCCTCCCTTCGGATCGATGCATTTTCTCTCGACGTGATGAAGAAGGTGCAGGATATCAAAAAGAGCAGCCTGACCTTTGCTCCGGAAGCGGGAAGCCAGAGAATGCGCAATGTGATCAACAAAGGACTCACCGAGGAAGATATCCTCGAAGGCGCGGGAAAGGCTTTCGAGGGCGGATGGAATAAGGTAAAGCTGTATTTCATGCTTGGACTGCCCACGGAGACGGAGGAAGACATCAAAGGGATCGCGCATCTGTGCGAGAAGATCGCGGAGCGTTATTATGAGATCCCGAAGGATCAGAGGAACGGAAAATGCCAGATCACGGCCAGTAGTTCCTTCTTTATCCCGAAACCGTTCACACCGTTCCAGTGGGCGGCGATGAACCGGAAGGAAGAATTCCTGGAGAAAGCACGGATCGTCAAAGCCGAGGTGCGGTCGATGCTGAACCAGAAGAGTATCCGGTACAATTATCATGAGGCGGATATCTCCATGCTGGAAGGCTTCCTCGCCCGCGGCGACCGGCGCACATCAAAGGTAGTGCTGCAGGCCTACCGGAATGGTGCAATGTTCGATTCCTGGTCGGAGCATTTCCGCCCGGATGCGTGGGAAAAAGCATTTCAGGAGACGGGGATCGATGAAGATTTTTATACGGTGCGGGAACGTTCCGTGGACGAACTTCTCCCCTGGGATTTTATCCATGCGGGAGTGAACAAAAAGTTCCTGATCCGCGAGTGGGAGCAGGCAAAGGCGGAAACGGTGACGCCGAACTGCCGCCAGAAATGTTCCGGCTGCGGCGCAAAATGTTACGGAGGAGGTGTCTGCTTTGAAGGTCAGAATTAAGTTTGCCAAAGAGGGCATGATGAAATTTATCGGTCATCTGGACATCATGCGTTATTTTCAGAAAGCGATCCGCAGAGCAGAACTTCCGATCGCTTATTCCGGAGGTTTCAGTCCCCATATGATCCTTTCGTTCGCGGCGCCTCTCGGCGTGGGGATCACCAGTCTCGGGGAGTATTTTGATATGGAACTGACGAAAGATCTCCCGACGGAAGAGATCCGCAGCCGTCTCGATCATGAGATGGTGGAGGGGATGCGCGTTCTGTCCGCGAGAAAAGTTGCCGATGGAAAAGCGAGCAAAGCCATGTCTCTGGTAGCTGCCGCTGATTACCGGATCACGTTCCGGGAGGGATACGGCTTTTCCGACGGATGGAAAGAAAAGGTTCCTGCGTTTTTCGGACAGGAATCCATAAAGATCTGGAGAAAAACAAAACGCAGTGAAAAGGAAACAGACATCCGTCCCTGGATCTACAGACTTGAGACACGGGACGAGGATCTCTGGATGCAGGTTTCCACAGGAAGTGTTTCCAACCTGAAACCGGAACTGGTGATGGAAGCGCTCGCGGTGTTCCTTGGCGAGGAGCTTCCGCCGTTTGCTTTCCAGGTACAGCGGGAAGAGGTGTATGCCGATGTGGGAACAGACGGAGACAGAGATCTGAAACCGCTGGAAGAACTGGGAGAAGAGATTGAATAGAGAGATTATCATTACCCGGCTGCCTGTGGGCAGCTGCCGGCCGCTGGTTTATGTCAGGATCGAAGACGGGCAGCCTGTCCAGTTTGAACTGGAGTCCCCGGAAGGGGAAGAGCGGACGGGAAATATATATGTAGGAAAAATTGAAAAACTGTCGCCGGCCCTTCAGGCAGCGTTTGTCAGGATCACTTCCGGGCAGAGCGGGTATCTGCCTCTCGCAAAGGCAAAAAAGGCGCTGGTGCGCACACCGCGCCCGGACGGTAAACTGCGGGATCAGGATGAGCTTCTGGTGCAGATCGAGCGGGAAGCGATCAAAGGGAAGCTCCCTTCGTTGAAAACCACTCTGGAATTTCCGGGCAGTCTTCTGGTGCTTCTCACGGACAATACAGGGATATTTTTCTCGCCGCGTCTCGCCGCGGAAGAAAAAAAGCAGACAGGAGAGTGGATCAGAGAACTGCAGGCCGGGAGAGAGTATTCTTTCGGTGTTCTGGTCCGGACCAATGCAGCCTCCGCGTCGAGGGAAGAACTGGGGCAGGAGTTTGAACGCCTGTATCAGGAGGCATACCGGATCTGCCGATATGGGCTTTCCCGGAGTGTATATTCCTGTCTTCGGAAGACGGGTTCTTTCTGGATGGAACTTCTGAAAGGTCTGCCCCGGCAGGAGCCTGTCCGGATCCTTACCGACGAGCCGGAGATATATGAGGAACTCGGGCAGACTCTTTCCGCACATAAAATGCCGGAAGTTTCTCCGGAACTGTATCGGGAAGTTCTGCAGCCGTTATATAAAAAATATGCGCTGGATGATTTGATGTACAGTCTCCTGGAGCGCAGAGTTCCGCTACCGTCAGGCGGTTTCCTGGTGATCGAGCAGACAGAAGCGTTTGTCGCGGTGGACGTCAACTCGGGAAGGCGCAAAGGCGATAAAGTACCGGAAAACTTCTATTATCATGTAAATATGGAGGCGGCGAAGGAGATCGCGCGGCAACTTCGACTGCGAAACCTTTCCGGAACTGTGCTGATCGACTTTATCAACATGAAGGATCGCACGCTTATCGGCCGGCTTTTTCGCGAACTGCAGCGTGAATTTCAGAAAGATCCGGTTCGGACGCAGGTGATCGATGTGACGCAGCTGAATATCACGGAGGTAACCCGGCAGAAAGTCCGGAAGGCACTCTGGGAACAGGCAGAGCAGTATAGAGAAGCTGAAAAAGAGAGCGATGAGCGGCAGAGCCGCGCCGGTTTTGTATACGGAGAGTCCGCGGAAACGTTGTAAAGGAGGCAGAAATGAATTTAGACAAAAATGACAGTCCTTATCTGTATGAAATGCTGACAAACGGGCCGAAAAAAAACTGGAAGATGAAGCCCTGGCAGGGAATCCTTGTGTTTATCCTGCTCCTGATTTTTTTTCAGATGATCGGTGGTTTCCTGTACATATATGCGGGTCTGGGATATTATGCCAACGGTGTGGCCGAGATGCTCTTTTTCTTCGGAGGTTCGCTGCTGACCGCGAAACTGATGGGACTTGACCTGAAAGAAGTATTTCCTCTGAAACTTCCGAAACTTCCGGGAATCTGCGGAACACTGCTCATGTGGTTTGGCTCGTATCAGTGCATGACAGCACTCATTCTGGTGGCAGCCGCACTGTTTCCGCAGCTGTATTATTCGGAAGGGGGCTCGATGAATGCGTTTGTCACGGGCTTTCCGTTTCTGGGTTCCGTTCTCGTGGTTGCGCTGGTGCCTGCGGTCAGCGAGGAGATGCTGCATCGCGGAATTCTTCAGTATTCGCTTCAATCTCTGAAAAAGAAGTGGCTGATCATCACATTGATGGGAGTGTACTTCGGCGTCTTTCATCTGAGTATTCTGCGGTTTCTCCCTATGATGTTTCTGGGAATGGTGATCGCATGGCTTCGCCAGGAATCGGGAAGCCTTGTATATGGAATTCTGTTTCACTTTGCCAACAATTTTTATTCCCTAGCCGTAACGTTCCTCAGCGGACAGACTTCAGAAACGGTATCGGCGCAGAGCTATGTTATTCCGCTATATATGATCGGATACTATTTTCTGGTCGCGGCGGCAGGGCCGTTCCTGCTCTATCTCGGCGGCTGGCTGGTAAAGCGGGCGGTGTCCGGACACAGGATTCAGCTGTTTCACGGAAACAGAAAAGAAGTGATCTTTATGGTGGCGGCGACCATCGTGCTGGCGGCAGTCGGACTGATCCTGTTCTTTGGGGGAATTATTGGTTATTTGCGGTAAATATTTTTGCAGACAGGAAAAAGATGTGATACAATAGCACATAACAGAGTCGAACAGCGGCAGCCGGAGAACCAGGACTGCTGTGTCGAAACAGATGAAGGAGGAAACAATTATGGCACGAACAGCGGTTGCTACGGACAGCAACAGCGGTATTACCCAGGAACAGGGAAAGGAATTGGGAGTTTTTGTCCTTCCGATGCCGTTTTTTATTAAGGGAAAGCTTCATTTTGAAGATATCGATCTGACCCAGGAACAATTTTATCAGATGCTGAAGGACGATACAGCGGTGTCTACGTCACAGCCTTCCCCCGGAGATCTGATCGATTTCTGGAACAAGATCCTGAAAGAGTATGATGAGATCGTATACATTCCGATGTCCAGCAGTCTTTCTACATCTTGTGATACGGCAGTCGTGCTGGCAGAGGATTTTGACGGTAAAGTGCAGGTGGTCAACAATCAGAGAATCTCCGTGACGCAGCGCCAGTCAGTGCTTGATGCTAAAAACATGGCGAACCGAGGCGTTTCTGGGAAGAAAATCAAGAAGATTCTGGAAGAGGATGCGCTGGATGCCAGCATTTATCTGATGGTGGACACACTGAAATACCTGAAAAAAGGCGGACGTGTCACCCCGGCTGCGGCGATGATCGGCGCAGTTCTGAGCATCAAACCGGTACTCACGATCCAGGGAGAAAAACTGGACGCGTTTGAAAAGGTACGCGGTGTAAAACAGGCGAAAAAAGTAATGCTCAAGGCAATGAAGAAGGATATGGAAAAACGCTTTGCAAAAGAGCGCGCGGCAGGGATCATGGCGCTGGAGGTAGCCTACTCGGAGGTCGACGAGGAACTGCTGAAAGGCTGGATCGCGGAAGTGCAGGAAGCATTTCCGGACATGCCGGTGTATACCGGAAAACTGTCCCTGAGCGTCGCATGTCACACCGGCCCGGGAGTCCTCGCCATCGCCTGCGCGAAGAAGTCCGCGATCTCCTGATTCCTGATCGCTAATACAGGAAAAATAATATTTTTTGCGTCATCTGATATTCGTTTTCTGCTGTATCAGAGATAAAAACACCCCGACTTTTCCGGCATCGCACTAGCGCTGTCGCGAATATCGGGGTGTTATTCTGTCTGAAAGAATACGGCGAATGCTTTGAAATTCAGGCATCAATATCTGTATCGGCGAATCTGACGGTGACCGCCTGAACCAGGTCAATTCCTTTGAAAACGGTCGGCTCGAAATAACTCTGCAGAGAGTATGCGTTTATGGTTGTTCCGCTGTCATACATCAGAAGAGCGACCGGGATCTCTTCGTTCAGTTCGATTTCCGTAAACTCCCGGAGAAACAATGTCGAACCGGATAAAAATTCATTGCCTAAGACAATCGGATCCGTCCGGAAAGAGTAAAGCGCAGCGCAGTTGATGTGCAGATCGATCGCATGATCATCTTCCGCTTTCATCGTGAATATACCGGATAACTGCTGATCCGATTGAGAAGATCCGAGAGAAATACTGCCGCCGCCGGTATTTTTCCAACTGCCGCTATCCTCAAGAATCGAGACTGTAATGACAACAGAAACCGCCTCTTCCGGCGCCCGGAAAGAAAGGATCTGGGAATTCCCGGACGATAACCCAAAAGATTCCAGCAGATCTTCCTCGTGGCCAGATAATTCATACGGCGCTATCCCGATTTTTGATGACTCTCCCAAAGAATCCGCTCCGGAAGAACACGCGCCAAGAACCAATATAATTAATGACAAAAAGAACGATAATTCTCTTTTCATAACAGACCCCACCTCCTCTGTATAACTCGTGTATCCGGGGCTAGAAGCCCCGGAAATACTGTGTTTTTACTTCGA
>ERZ1643246.382-NODE-382-length-58310-cov-7.997391_pt1 | contig 58310 bp, 55 predicted proteins | sample MGYA00579265_ERZ1643246 | MGnify/ENA primary metagenome ERZ1643246 (study PRJEB29033, sample SAMEA4952261) | chicken gut metagenome | biome: Broiler Chicken; feature: Gastrointestinal Tract; material: Caecum | place: Ireland | collected 2018 | study: Broiler... | reverse complement strand
ACAGATGCGTAGTTGAAACAAGGGCGTTCTACAGAGTGGTGTGGAATGCCCTTTTCTGGTTTTGGCGCAGCTGGGTCGGCTTGAATAATATGAAAAGAAAAGGAGAGAAAAATGGGAGAATACGTGAAGGTATCAGAAATTTTCGGTGAAAATGTTTTCAATGACACCGTCATGCAGGAAAGACTTCCTAAAAAGGTTTACAAAAAACTGAAGGATATTATTGCAGAAGGCGGAGACCTGGATCTGGAGACGGCGGATGTCATTGCTCACGAGATGAAGGAATGGGCAATTGAGAAGGGAGCTACCCATTATACCCACTGGTTCCAGCCGCTGACCGGCGTGACGGCGGAAAAACATGATTCTTTCATCACTGCTCCTCTTCCCAGCGGAAAGGTTCTGATGAGTTTTTCAGGAAAAGAGCTGATTAAAGGTGAGCCGGATGCTTCTTCTTTCCCTTCCGGAGGCTTAAGAGCAACCTTTGAGGCCAGAGGATATACGGCCTGGGATTGTACATCGCCGGCCTTTGTGCGACAGGATGCAGCCGGAGCAACTCTGTGTATTCCCACCGCATTCTGCTCCTACACAGGCGAGGCCCTGGACCAGAAGACACCGCTGCTGCGTTCCATGGAGGCGGTGGATACACAGGCAATCCGTCTTCTGCGGCTGTTTGGAAATACCACATCCAAAAAGGTAACCCCGTCCGTGGGAGCGGAGCAGGAATACTTCTTGGTGGACCGGGAGAAGTTCTATGAGCGCAAGGATCTGATTTATACGGGACGCACCCTGTTCGGAGCCATGCCTCCCAAGGGGCAGGAAATGGACGATCATTACTTTGGAACTATCCGCCAGAAGATCGCCGCGTATATGAAGGATGTAAACGAGGAGCTCTGGAAGCTTGGAGTCACAGCCAAGACACAGCACAATGAGGTGGCTCCGGCCCAGCACGAGCTGGCCCCCATCTATGCGGAGGCAAATGTTGCGGTAGACCACAACCAGATTATCATGCAGACGCTGAAGCGGGTGGCTACGAAACACGGTATGAAATGCCTGCTTCATGAGAAGCCCTTTGCGGGTGTAAACGGATCCGGAAAACACAACAACTGGTCGCTGACCACAGATGACGGACTGAATCTGCTGGATCCCGGAAAGACGCCCCATGAGAATATCAAATTCCTGCTGATCCTTTCCTGTATCATCAAGGCCGTAGACGAGCATGCGGGACTGCTGAGGGAATCCGCGGCGGATCCGGGAAATGACCACCGTCTGGGAGCCAATGAGGCGCCGCCGGCGATTATTTCCATCTTCCTGGGCGAGCAGCTTGAGGATGTGGTAGAGCAGCTGGTCAGCACCGGAACCGCCACAAGCAGTAAGAAAGAGGGAGTTCTTGAGACAGGTGTGCGTACCCTGCCGGAGCTGGATAAGGACGCGACGGACCGGAACAGAACCTCACCCTTTGCCTTTACCGGAAACAAGTTTGAGTTCCGCATGGTGGGATCCAGAGATTCTATCGCGGCGCCGAATATTGTGCTGAACACGATTATGGCGGAAGCCTTCTGCGATGTATGTGACGTGCTGGAGAAGGCGGATAATTTTGACGAAGCGGTGCATGATCTGATCAAAAAGAACTTCAGCGAGCACCAGAGAATTATTTTCAATGGAAACGGCTATTCGGATGCCTGGATTGCCGAGGCGGAGCGCAGGGGACTTCCCAATATCCGCTCTATGGTAGAGGCAATTCCGGAGCTGCTGGCAGACAAGAGCGTAAACCTGTTTGAAAAATTCGGCGTTTTCACCCGGGCTGAGCTGGAATCCCGCGTGGAGGTAAAATATGAGAACTATGCCAAGACCATCAATATTGAGGCCAAGACCATGATCGACATGGCTGCCAAGCAGTTTATTCCGGCAGTTATCCGCTATACCAAGACGCTGGCGGATGCAATTGTCTCCATACGGGCAGCCGGCGTGGAGGAGGTTTCCGTGCAGAAGAAGCTTCTGGAGGACTGCAGCGTACTGCTGCGGAAGACCCAGGAGGCATTAAAGAGCCTGACGGAGATCGAGGCGAAAGCCTGCGTCATGGAGGAAGGAAAGGAGCAGGCTGAATTCTATCACAATATGGTAGTTCCGGCTATGGAGGCTCTCCGGGAGCCGGTGGATGAGCTGGAAATGCTGGTGGACAAAGAGATGTGGCCCATGCCTTCCTATGGCGACCTGCTCTTTGAGGTGTAATTTTCAGCTCCCGGCGGAAGCGGCTGCGGGCTTATGAAAAAAATAGGGGGATGCGGACAGAAAGGCTGCATCCCCTTTTTGGTTGCATTCTTTCCTGTGTTCTGCTATACTATTCCTATTCATGCAAAGACAAAGGACAGGATGTGAGAGAGTTATGAGCAGCAAAATTGAAGTTCTGGGTCTGAAGCTGGATTATCTGAATGTAGACAGTGAGATGGAACGGCTGACGGAATTTATCCATAACGACAGACTGGATTCGATTGGAATTATTACCATGAATACCCTGCTCCTGGCCGAGAAGGAGGATACCTGGCGGACTTATCTGGAGAATCTGGATATGAGCGTGATTGGTGAAAAAGAAGTCCTGGAAGCGGTAGGGATCACCTCCGGTCAGATTTACGATGAGGTGGCGGATAATGAATTCCCGGCCCGGATGTTCTGGTATATGATCAACCAGGATCTTGGCATGTTTTTGCTGGGGGAGAGTCAGGAGGAAGTGGAGGGACTGAAAAAATATCTACTGGATACATACCCGGGCATTCGGATTGAGGGGATGGCGGCGGATGTGGCAGGCGTGGATATGTCCGTGGACAGCATCATTAATGAGATCAACAGTATATCCCCGGATGTGATTATCAGCGGCCTGCAGGGAATCCGCCAGGATCAGTTCCTGATGGCAAACCGCCAGAAAATAGGCGCGCGGATCTGGCTCGGTCTGGGAGAACATCCGGAACTTCAGAATGAGGCAGGACTGAAGGTGGGCTGGTGGAGCACCCTGCTGAAAAAGACTACTTTCAAAAGACTGGTTTCAAAATCCCTGGAAGAGAAAAAAGAATAACAAGAAAACACACAATTTTCACTTTATTTTTTGTGCATTTTGTATTAAAATAAATAGAGCAATTTTGTATTGGGTGTAGCAAAGAGAAACAGGCATACTATGTAATCGAGGAAGGGATGTAAAATGATATCAAACCAGATACTGCAGAATACAATTGAAGGATTAAAGAATATATCCAAAGTGGATATGGGCGTTCTGGATGTGGAGGGAAAGGTGCTGGTTTCCACTTTCCCGGAAACGGAGATCACCCGTGAGGATGTCATGAGCTTTGCCCAGTCTCCTGCGGATTCCCAGACCATGAAGAACTATCAGTTTTTCAAGGTCTACGATGAGCATCAGCTGGAATACATATTTATCGCAAAGGGGGACAGCGATGAGAATTATCTGGTGGGAAAGATGGCCACATTCCAGCTGCAGGGCCTGCTGACGGCATACAAGGAACGTTTTGACAAGGATAATTTTATCAAGAATCTGCTGCTGGATAACCTGCTGCTGGTGGATATCTACAACAGAGCAAAGAAGCTTCATATTGATATTGAGGCCCGGAGAGTTGTGTTTATTCTGGAGGCCAGCCCGGACAGAGATCAGGGAACCCTGGAGAATATCAAGAATCTTTTCGGAAGCAAGTCCGGTGATTTTATCACGGCTGTGGATGAGAAGAGCATCATTATTGTAAAGGAGCTGGCGCCGGGAGAGGATTACGCCCAGGCCAACAAGATTGCCGCCGCAGTTCTGGATGTGGTGGGCAGAAACGGGGAAGATATGACCCATATTGCCTATGGAACGATTGTAAAAGAGCTGAAGGAGGTGTCGCGTTCCTACAAGGAGGCCAGAGCCGCGCTGGATGTGGGCAAGATCTTTTTTGATGACAGGAATATCATCGCGTACAGTTCCCTGGGAATCGGAAGGCTGATCTATCAGCTGCCGATCCCTCTGTGCAAGATGTTTATTAAAGAGATATTTGAGAATAAGTCTCCCGATGATTTTGACGCGGAGACGCTGACAACCATTGACAAGTTTTTTGAAAACAACCTGAATGTATCAGAGACATCCAGACAGCTGTACATTCACAGAAATACGCTCGTATATCGGCTGGATAAGCTTCAGAAGAGCACCGGCCTGGACCTCAGGGTTTTTGAGGATGCTATTACCTTCAAGATCGCCCTGATGGTCGTAAGATATATGAAATACATGGAAACTCTGGATTATTAAAATCCCGGGATTCCGCAAGTTTTACGGGAGGAAAAGAATGATAACTTTAGACAGTGTCAGCAAGCAGTACGATGGTAAGAGCCAGCCGGCGATTAACAACGTATCCTTGCACATTGAAAAAGGGGAATTCGTTTTCGTAGTAGGAAACAGCGGTTCCGGAAAATCTACTCTGATCAAGCTTCTGCTCAAGGAGCTGGATCCCACATCAGGGACGATCCGGGTAAATAATCAGAACCTCAACAAGCTGCCCAGAAGGAAGATAGCGAAATACCGCCGGGGAGTCGGTGTGGTGTTCCAGGATTTCCGCCTTTTGAAAGACAGAAATGTATATGAAAATGTTGCTTTTGCCCAGCGTGTAATCGAGAAGCCAAACCGTGTGATCAAGAAACGGGTGCCGGAGGTTCTAACGCTGGTGGGCCTTGCGGGAAAATACCGGTCACGGCCCAAGGAACTCTCGGGCGGCGAACAGCAGAGGGTGGCATTGGCCCGGGCCCTGGTCAACCGCCCGGATATTTTGCTGGCCGATGAGCCCACCGGTAATCTGGACCCAAAGAACTCTGCTGAGATTATGAAATTGCTGGAAGAGATCAATGCAAGGGGTACGACAGTACTGGTGGTTACCCACAACAGAGAGATCGTAAATGCTATGCGGAAACGGGTAATCCGGCTGCGGAAAGGCGTCATCATCAGCGACGAAAAAGAAGGTGTCTACGTTGAGGATTAGTACAATCGGATACAGCACAGGACAGGGAATTAAGAATATCGGCAGAAATAAAATGTTTTCTCTGGCTTCCATCATCACGATGAGCGCCTGCATTTTCCTGTTCGGCCTGTTTTTTGCACTGGTAATGAATTTTACCTATCTCGTGCGGAACGTGGAGAGCAATGTGGGAATTACCGTTTTCTTCGATGAGGGGCTGGATCAGGCGTCTATTGATACCATCGGCCAGCAGATCCGGGAGAGGACGGATCTGGTTGCCTCCTGCAACTATGTATCTGCTGATGAGGCCTGGGAGCAGTTTTCCCAGGACTACTTTGAGGGATACGAGGCGGCCGGCGAAGAATTCCGCCAGAGCAACCAGAATCCCCTGGCGAATTCCGCGCACTATGAAGTGTCTGCCAACGCGGTGGAGCATCAGAATGAGCTGGTCGAATATATTCAGGGCCTGGACGGTGTCCGGGAAGTCAATCGTTCAGAGCAGGCATCTGTCACGCTGACTATGGTGAACCGGCTGATCAGTATTGTATCTGTCGTTATTATTGCCATTCTGCTGGTTGTGTCGGTATTTTTGATCAGCAATACGGTTGCGGTCGGTATTTCTGTCAGAAAAGAAGAGATCGGCATTATGAAGCTGATCGGAGCCACCAACGCCTTCGTCCGTCTGCCGTTTATATTGGAGGGTATTCTGATCGGGCTGGTTGGAGCGGTGATTCCGCTGACGCTGCTTTATTTCCTGTATAATCAGGCAGTGCAGTACATTCTGGCACGGTTCAGCATTCTGAATGAGTTCATGAACGGCCTGATCCCTGTCAATAATATATTCCGGGTACTGCTCCCAGTGGGACTTCTTCTGGGTATGGGAATCGGCTTTATAGGAAGTATGGTTACGATCAGAAAGCACTTAAAAGTTTGAGAGAAAGCGTTAAGGGGACGGGGGATAACCTCCGTCCCGTTTTTACGCCGGAGGGGAAAACCGACGGCGGAAAGAGAGAGGTAAAAATGGAAGAGGAAATCAGCAGAAAATCGAAGATCAGGTATTTTATCACCGGCGCGGCTGCGGCGTGTCTGGCACTGGCCTTTCTCTATTTTACATTTATGTACCTGCCGGTTCGCACAGAGTCTCCGGGCAGCCCGGACAGTCTGTCGGGTTACCGGAAAGTAAAGGAAATAGAGAATCTGATCCAGCGGTATTATCTGGGAGATTATGACGAAGGGAAGCTTGCGGATTATATGTATCTGGGGCTTGTGTCAGGGCTGGAGGATCAGTATTCTACTTATTATACAGAGGAACAGTATGAGGAGCTTAAAAAATCCCAGGACGGTTCCTACACGGGGCTGGGGATTACCCTGTCGCAGAGCAGTGAGGACGGGGGAATTTATGTTGTGGATTGTGTGGAAGATTCTCCGGCCGGCCGGGCCGGCGTGCAGACGGGGGACCAGATTGTCTCCGTAAACGGCACCGCCATAGAGGAAATGACTACCTCGGAGGTGATCGATCTGATCAACAGCAGCAGTGATGGAAATGTTTCGCTGGAACTTCTGCGGGAGGAAAAAAGCCTGACGCTTCAGATGGAAATGGGAACTGTGGAAATTCAGTCTGTGGACAGCCGCATGCTGGAGGGGCAGGTGGGCTATATACAGATCACACATTTTACCGGAGTTACCTCCCAGCAGTTTCAGGATGCCTATGAGACGCTGAAGGAGCAGGGAATGGAGAAACTGATCATCGATCTCCGCGACAACCCGGGGGGCCTGGTAAGCGCCGTATGTGACACTCTGCGGCAGATCCTGCCGGAAGGGGTGATTGTATATACCGAAGATAAAAATGGAAACAGAGAAGAAGAGCTCTGCGAGGGAGAAAGCCCCATTGATATACCGCTGGCAGTTCTGGTAAATGAGGAAAGCGCCAGCGCCTCTGAAATCTTTGCGGGCGCGGTGAAAGACTATGAAATCGGGACGCTGGTGGGAACCACGACCTTTGGCAAGGGGATTGTGCAGGATTTATTTACCCTGTCGGACGGCAGCGTCCTGAGACTGACAGTTTCCCATTACTATACGCCCAAGGGGAATAATATCCACGGAACCGGCATTACGCCGGATGTGGAGGTAGAACAGCAGGAAGATGGCAGTACAGACGCGCAGCTGGAAAAAGCGCTGGAGATACTGGGACAGGAGCAGGATTAATTATGGATCATTTTGAATTGGTATCAGAATACAAACCCACCGGCGACCAGCCCCGGGCCATTGAGCAGCTGGTCAATGGCTTCAAAGAGGGAAATCAGTGCGAAACCCTTCTGGGCGTCACCGGTTCCGGAAAAACCTTTACCATGGCAAATGTCATTCAGCAGTTGAACAAACCTACATTGATCATTGCCCACAATAAAACTTTGGCGGCGCAGCTCTACGGTGAGTTTAAGGAATTTTTTCCGAACAATGCCGTGGAATACTTTGTCTCCTATTACGATTATTATCAGCCGGAGGCGTACGTGCCCTCCTCGGATACCTATATTGCCAAGGACTCCTCCCGCAATGAAGAGATTGACAAGCTGCGTCTGTCTGCCACGTCCTCTCTGATTGAGCGGAAGGATGTGATTGTGGTATCCAGTGTATCCTGTATATATGGTCTGGGAAGTCCCAAGGATTATGAGCGGATGATCATCTCGCTGCGGCCGGGGATGGCCAAGGACCGGGATGAGGTAATCCGGGAACTGATTGATATCCAATATGAGCGCAATGAGATGGACTTTCACCGGGGAACCTTCCGGGTGCGGGGAGATGTGCTGGAGATTATTCCGGCGGAGGAGAGCGATACTGCGGTGCGGGTGGAATTCTTTGGGGATGAGATCGACCGGATCACGCAGATTGACACGCTGACCGGGGAGCTGAAGGCGGATCTGAAATATGTGGCCATCGCGCCGGCCTCCCACTACGTGGTGCCCATGGAGACGATCCGGCGCGCCACAAACGAGATAGAGAAGGAGCTGGAGGAGCGGATCCGCTACTTTAAAAGTGAGGATAAGCTGCTGGAAGCCCAGCGGATTGAGGAGCGGACAAATTTTGATATTGAGATGCTGCGGGAGACGGGCGTGTGTTCCGGCATAGAGAATTATTCCCGCTATCTGTCGGGACTGGAGCCGGGGCAGCCGCCGTATACGCTGATGGATTTCTTTCCGGAAGAGTTCTTGATTATTATTGATGAGTCGCATAAAACGATTCCGCAGATCGGCGGCATGTATTCGGGAGACCAGTCCAGAAAGACAACGCTGGTGGACTACGGATTCCGCCTGCCCTCCGCGAAGGACAACAGGCCCCTGAATTTCCAGGAGTTTGAAAGCAAAATTGATCAGATCCTTTTTGTGTCGGCCACGCCGGGCGAATACGAGGCGGATCATGAAATGCTGCGGGCGGAGCAGATCCTCCGCCCCACGGGCCTTCTGGATCCCCGGGTGGAAGTGCGGCCGGTGGAGGGACAGATTGATGATCTGATCGGTGAAGTGAACCGGGAGGTGGCCGGGCATCATAAAGTGCTCATCACAACGCTGACCAAGCGCATGGCGGAGGATCTGACGGATTATATGAAAGAGGCGGGAATCCGGGTACGGTATCTCCATTCAGATGTGGACACACTGGAACGGACCAAGATCATCCGGGATATGCGCCTGGATGTCTTCGATGTGCTGGTGGGCATCAACCTGCTGCGGGAGGGTCTGGACATTCCGGAGATCACGCTGGTTGCCATTCTGGACGCGGATAAGGAGGGCTTTCTCCGCTCGGAGACATCACTGATCCAGACCATCGGCCGGGCGGCCCGGAACGCGGAGGGCCATGTGATCATGTATGCGGATACAGTGACAGACTCCATGCAGAAGGCCATAGAAGAGACAGCCAGGCGCCGTGAGCTGCAGGAGGCGTACAACCGGGAGCATGGCATCACACCGAAAACGATTGAGAAGAGCGTAAGAGATCTGATCAGCATCACCCAGGAGGCCGCAAAGACAGAGGAGAAACTGGAAAAGGATCCGGAATCCATGAGCAGGGAGGAACTGGAAAAGCTGATCAAAAAAATTGAGAAGCAGATGAAGACGGCGGCGGCGGAACTGAATTTTGAAGCGGCGGCGGAACTGCGGGATCAGATGATACAGCTGAAGCAGTCGTTGAACGATCTGGAATAATCCGCTGCGGTTTGCAGGGATTTTGGCGAAGAAAAGCGGGGCGCCTCTCTGACCGGGAGAGGCCCCGCTCATATTTTTTTCACAGAAAAGGTGTTGACAAATAAGGAAGAGAGTGCTATCTTAAGAGCATAGATATTAGCACTCTATTTTATTGAGTGCTAACAAGTCTAAGATCGATGGCATCTGCCACTATTTTGAAGAGAGGAGCTCACAGGTATGGATTTGGATGAAAGAAAAAAAATCATATTAAAAGCGATTATCAAAACCTACCTGGAGACTGGGGAGCCGGTTGGCTCCCGTACCATATCCAAATATACGGATTTGAATCTGAGCTCCGCCACGATTCGGAATGAGATGTCGGATCTGGAAGAGATGGGCTATATTCTTCAGCCCCATACTTCCGCCGGCCGCATTCCTTCCGATAAAGGATACAGATTATATGTGGATGAGCTGATGCAGGAAAAAGAGCAGGAGGTTACGGAGATCAAGGAGCTGATGATCGAGAAGACGGACCGCCTGGAAAAGGTTCTGAAGCAGGTGGTGAGAGTACTGGCATCCAATACAAACTATGCAACCATGATTACGGGGCCTACCTACCATCAGACGAAGCTGAAGTTTATCCAGCTGTCCCGGGTTGCGGAAAACCAGGTTTTGGCCGTTATCGTGGCCGAGGGCAATTTGATGAAGAATCAGCTGATTGATCTGGAGGAGGCCATCGATGACGAGCAGGTTCTGAAGCTGAACCTGCTGCTGAATACCCAGCTGAACGGTCTGACCCTGGGAGAGATCAGTTTAGATATGATTCAGAAGATGAAACAGCAGGCGGGCATCCACAGCAAGGTAATCAGTCAGGTGGTGGATACGGTGGCCGAGGCAATTCAGGGAGATGAAGAAGATATGCCGATCTATACCAGCGGAGCCACCAACATTTTTAAATATCCGGAGCTGGCGGATAAGTCCCGGGCCAGCCAGCTGATCTCTGCCCTTGAGGATAAGAAGGAGCTGGTGGATATGCTGAAGGAGACGTCGGAGGACGGCGATGAAGCCGGTACCGGCATCCAGATATATATTGGAAAAGAGTCGCCGATACAGACCATGAGCGACTGTTCCGTAGTAACGGCCAGCTACGATCTGGGCGAGGGCATGAAAGGCACAATCGGCATCATTGGACCAAAGCGCATGGATTATGAGAATGTAGTGGATAATCTGAAAACGCTGAAGGTACAGCTGGATTCCATATTTAAGAAAAAGGATGAGCCAGGCACATAGTGCGGCCAGAGGACGCATTGCTGAGGCAGAACCGGAAAGGTGGAGATGATTTTGGCAGATAAAGAAAATACAAAGATGGAAGAAGAAAAAGAGGTGGACACCAGAGAGGCAGAGGGGGAAAATACGCAGAAAGAAAAGACTGCGTCTGAAGAGACTGGCGGTGAAGAAAAGGCAGAGACTGCCGGCGCAGAGGAAGAAAAAGAGGCGGCGCCCGCTCAGGAGCAGGAGGCTGCAAAGGATAAGGACAGAAAGTTTTTCGGCAAGAAGAAAGAGAAAAAGGACAAAAAAGATGAGAAAATTGAAGAACTGACCGATAAGCTGACCCGCCAGATGGCTGAGTTCGACAATTACCGGAAGCGCACAGAAAAGGAAAAGACCGGCATGTATGTGGTCGGCGCCAAAGATGTCGTGGAGAAAATCCTGCCGGTGGTTGACAATTTTGAACGGGGCCTGGCCACGGCGAAGGATGCGGAAGATCCTTTTGTGGAGGGAATGAATAAGATTTACAAGCAGTTTACCACAGTTCTGTCCGATATGGGAGTTAGCGTGATCGAGGCAGTGGGGAAGGAATTTGATCCCAATCTTCACAATGCCGTCATGCATGTGGAGGATGAATCGGTCGGCGAAAATATAATTGTAGAAGAATTCCAGAAGGGATATATATATAAAGATATGGTGGTACGCCACAGCATGGTAAAGGTGGCAAATTAAACGGATGCCAAAGATACGGGACATCCGCAGGACAGATTACTTCATATTTTCAGATATAGAATAACAAATAAGCAGGAGGAAAAAATCATGAGCAAGATAATTGGTATTGACCTTGGTACAACGAACAGCTGTGTTGCTGTTATGGAAGGTGGCAAGCCCACCGTTATTGCCAACGCAGAGGGAAGCAGGACCACACCGTCTGTGGTTGCATTTACAAAGAACGGAGAGCGTCTGGTTGGAGAACCGGCAAAACGTCAGGCTGTCACCAATGCATCCAGAACCGTTGCTTCCATTAAGAGACATATGGGAACGGATTATAAAGTAGATATTGACGGAAAGAAATATTCTCCCCAGGAAATTTCCGCTATGATCCTTCAGAAAATGAAGACGGACGCTGAGAATTATCTGGGCGAGAAAGTGACGGAGGCTGTAATCACAGTGCCTGCTTACTTTAATGACGCACAGAGGCAGGCAACCAAGGATGCCGGAAAAATTGCGGGCCTGGAGGTAAAACGTATTATTAATGAGCCGACGGCCGCCGCGCTGGCTTACGGCCTTGACAACGAGAAAGAGCAGAAGATTATGGTATATGACCTGGGCGGCGGTACCTTCGACGTATCCATCATTGAGATCGGTGACGGCGTCATCGAGGTTCTGGCCACTGCCGGAAATAACCGTCTGGGCGGCGATGATTTTGACCAGAAGGTTGTGGACTATATTGTGGCCGAATTCAAGAATAACGAGGGCATCGATCTTTCCGGAGATAAGATGGCGATGCAGAGGATTAAGGAGGCAGCAGAGAAAGCCAAGAAAGAGTTGTCCAGCGCTTCCACCACAAACATTAACCTGCCCTTTATCACGGCAACAGCTGAGGGCCCGAAACATCTGGATATGAACCTGACAAAGGCCAAATTCGATGAGCTGACCCACGACCTGGTGGAGCTGACCGCTGAGCCCGTGACCAAAGCACTGTCTGATGCGGGACTTAGTGCTTCTGAGCTTGGTAAGGTACTGCTGGTGGGCGGTTCTACCCGTATTCCGGCTGTGCAGGACAAAGTGAAACAGCTGACCGGACATGAACCCAGCAAAACCCTGAATCCGGATGAGTGTGTAGCTCTTGGTGCTTCGGTACAGGGTGGAAAGCTGGCCGGCGATGCAGGCGCAGGAGATGTGCTGCTGCTGGATGTTACGCCGCTGACTCTGTCCATTGAAACCATGGGCGGCATTGCGACTCCGCTGATTGAGAGAAATACTACGATCCCCACAAAGAAGAGCCAGATCTTTTCTACAGCAGCAGATAACCAGACTGCGGTAGATATTAATGTGGTACAGGGTGAGCGTAAGTTTGCAAAAGACAATAAATCTCTGGGCCAGTTCCGTTTGGATGGGATTCCGCCCGCAAGACGCGGCGTTCCGCAGATTGAAGTTACCTTCGATATTGATGCCAACGGTATCGTAAATGTATCCGCAAAGGATCTGGGAACCGGGAAAGAGCAGCATATCACCATCACCGCAGGCTCCAATATGTCTGAAGATGAGATCAACAAGGCAGTTAAGGAGGCGGCAGAGTACGAGGCCCAGGATAAGAAGCGGAAGGAAGCGATTGACGCCAGAAATGATGCGGATGCGGCTGTATTCCAGGTAGAGAAAGCGCTGGAAGAGGCGGGAGACAAGATTTCTTCCCATAACAAGACAGCTGTGGAAGCGGATCTGAATGCTCTGAAGGAGACGCTGAAGAACACGCCGGCCGACAATATGACTGACGCACAGGTGGCAGACCTGAAGGCCGGACAGGAAAAGCTGATGAAGAGCGCGCAGAGCCTCTTTACAAAGATGTATGAAAATATGCAGCAGAATAACAGCCAGGGCGGCCAGGCAGGTCCGGGTCCCGATCAGAATGCGGGCGGCCAGGCAGGCGGTTCCGGTGATGACGATGTAGTGGATGCTGACTACAAGGAAGTATAAATCTTAAAAACAGTACTCCTCCGGGAGCAGGAAAAAGACAGCAGGTTGCCGGGGACGGCCGCAGGAGACCATCCCCAGCAGCCTTGTTGCGGTGTTGAGGTGAGATTTTATGGCTGAAAAAAGAGATTATTATGAGGTCCTTGGAGTCGACAAAGGAGCCGATGAAGCGACTCTCAAGAAAGCGTACCGGAAGCTGGCAAAAAAATATCATCCGGATATGAATCCGGGGGATAAGGAGGCAGAAGCAAAATTTAAAGAGGCAACAGAGGCATATTCGGTCTTAAGCGATCCGGATAAGAGGAGGCAGTACGACCAGTTTGGCCATGCGGCCTTTGAAGGCGGCGGAGCCGGGGCCGGAGGTTTCGGCGGCTTCGATTTCAGCGGCGATATGGGCGATATTTTCGGGGATATTTTTGGGGATCTTTTCGGCGGCGGGAGAAGCCGGCGTTCCGGCAGCGGTCCCCAGAGAGGTGCGAATCTCCGGGCGGTGATTCATATTTCCTTTGAGGAGGCGGTGTTCGGCTGCGAGAAGGAAATCGAACTGATGCTGAAGGATCCGTGTACAGAATGCGGAGGCACAGGCGCAAAAAAGGGCACCTCTCCGGAAACGTGTTCCAAATGCCATGGATCCGGCCAGGTGACGTATACCCAGCAGTCTCTGTTCGGGATGGTTCGGAATGTGCAGACCTGCCCGGACTGCGGCGGTACCGGAAAAATCATCAGGGAAAAATGTCCTGCCTGCCGGGGAACCGGATTTACCTCCAGCAAGAAGAGAATTCAGGTATCCGTGCCCGCGGGTATTGATGACGGACAGAGTATCCGCATCCGGGAAAAAGGAGAACCGGGGCGCAACGGAGGCGGGCGCGGGGATCTGCTGGTGGAAGTGCAGGTGGCCAGAAGTCCGGTCTTTGAGCGCGATGGCATGAATATCTTTTCCACAGTGCCCATGACCTACGCGCAGGCAGCCCTGGGCGGAGATCTGAAGATACAGACCGTGGACGGCGAGGTGATCTATAATGTGAAGCCGGGTACCCAGACCAATACCCGTATCCGGCTGCGGGAAAAGGGAGTTCCTTCTCTCCGCAACAGGAGTGTGAGGGGAGATCACTACGTGACTCTGGTTGTGCAGGTGCCTACCAAGCTGTCTCAGGAGGCAAAGGAAGCGCTGATCCAGTTCGACGCGGCCTGCGGAAACCGGCCGCAGGAGGAGAAGACGGAAAAGGGCGGAAAAAAGAAAAAGGGCTTTATGGACAGAGTAAAGGAAGCGTTTGAGGATTAATCCTCAAATGCTTCCTTTTTTCTCTTTCGGTTTACATTCCAGCCATTTTCGTGTATGATAAAACGGATGCGAAGGAAAATGAGAGGATAGAGAGCTGCATATGGGTACGGCAATGATCTTCCAGCAGATGCTGGTTATTTTTTTGCTGATTCTTATCGGATACTGGGCCTGCAGGAAAGAGCTCCTGACAGAATCCGTGACCCGGGCCATATCGGCCCTGGTGGTCAATGTCACAAATCCGGCGCTTCTTATTTCCAGCGCAATGGAGCAGGATGTGGGGGTTACCCACAGGGATATACTGGAGATGGCGCTGGTGTCTGCCGGTGTTTACGCGGTTCTGTTGATTCTGGGAGAGCTTCTGTCCCGATTTTTTGGCGGGCGCGGGGAAGAGAGAAAATTTTATTATGTTATGCTGGTCTACGCGAATGTGGGATTCATCGGGATTCCGGTGGTCTCGGCGGTTCTGGGGCCGGAGGGTTTGCTCTATCTGGTGATTTTCAATCTTTTTTTCAATTTCCTGTTTTATACCCATGGCCTCCATGTGCTGACGGCTGGAAAGGACAGCGGAAAAGAGAAAATCACCTGGCGTACATTTGTAAACGTGGGAACGGTCAGCGGCGTGATTGCCCTTCTGCTGTTCTGGTTTGAAGTGTCTCTTCCGGAGGTGCTGTCCAGTACGCTCAGCTATGCGGGAGGAGCCACTACTTTTCTGTCCATGCTGGTGCTGGGGGCGTCGCTGTCCAGGATGCGGCTTCGCAGTCTGTTCAGCAATATCCGTCTGGATTTTTTCTGTCTGGCAAAAATGCTGGCGCTGCCCGTTCTGCTGGGGCTGGTTCTTCGGGAGCTTGTGCCGGATGAAAAGATGTTCTGCACGGCTCTGTTGCTCATTGCCATGCCGGCCGGCAATCTGCCGCTTATGACGGCACAGGAGCATCACCTGAAAGCGGATACGCTGGCCCGGGGAATCGTGATCACCACGCTGTTGTCAATTGTGACCGTCAGTCTGACGGCGGCGGCTGTTTTATAGGAGGAATGAGTAATGAAATGGAACAAATATACGATTAAGACTGTAAGCGGCGCGGAGGATGTCATAAGCGCCATTCTGGCAGATCTGGGCGTTCAGGGCGTGGAGATAGAGGATAAGCAGCCACTGACAGAGCAGGAAAAGCAGCAGATGTTTGTGGATATCCTTCCGGAACTCCCGGAGGACGATGGGGTTGCCTATGTCAGTTTTTATCTGGAACCCGGGGAGGACAACGAGACGGTTTTAAGAAGGATATGCCGGGAGATGGAGGAGCTTCGGGCTTTTATGGAGATCGGCGAGGGCAGCATTGCCAGATCCGAGACGGAGGATAAGGATTGGATCAATAACTGGAAGCAGTATTTTAAACAGTTTTATGTGGATGACATTCTGATTATTCCTTCCTGGGAGGAGACAAAAGAAGAGGACCGGGATAAAATGATTATCCACATGGATCCGGGAACTGCCTTTGGGACAGGCATGCATGAAACGACGCAGCTCTGCATCCGTCAGCTGAAGAAATACGTAAAGCCGGGAATGGAGCTGCTGGATGTGGGAACCGGAAGCGGGATACTTTCCATTATTGCTCTGAAGCTGGGAGCCGCCCATGCCCTGGGAACCGATCTGGATCCCTGCGCGGTTCCGGCTGTGGAGGACAATAAGGCAGCCAATGGAATCGCCCCCGGAGATTTTACCATGCTGATCGGCAATATCATAGATGATGAAACGGTTCAGCAGACGGCGGGAAGGGAGCGGTACGATCTGGTGACGGCGAATATTCTGGCTGATGTGCTGATACCGCTGACCCCCGTGGTAGGACGGCATTTGAAGCCGGGAGGAATTTATATCACATCCGGAATTCTGGATGTAAAAGAGCTGGAGGTCCGCGAAGCCGTGGAGGCGGCGGGATTTACGGTGCTGGAGGTTACTCGTCAGGGAGAGTGGGTATCCATCACAGCCAGAAAATGAAAGGAAGACAGAGATGTACCGCTTTTTTGTAAGCCCGGAACAGCTGGGCGGAGGGATGGTCCGGATTACGGGAGAGGATGTGCACCATATCCGAAATGTGCTCCGTATGCGGGCGGGAGAGCAGATCCTGATCAGCTGCGGAGATGAGTGGGAATACACCTGCAGAGTAGCGGCGGTGGGGCAGGAGGAGGTTCTGGCGGAAATTCTGGATGCGCAGAAGCCGGGAAAGGAGCTTCCCTCCAGGCTGTATCTGTTTCAGTGCCTGCCTAAGGGAGAAAAGATGGAATGGATTATCCAGAAGTCTGTAGAGCTGGGCGTGTATCAGATCATTCCGACAATTTCCAGACGGTGTGTAGTGAAGCTGGACCAGAAGCGGGCAGCGGGAAAAACCGCCAGGTGGAATACTGTGGCGGCCAGTGCGGCAAAGCAGTCGAAACGTATGATTCAGCCGGAAGTGGTGGTTCCCTGCAGATTTCAGGAAGCACTGGAGATGGCCGTCGGGCTGGATATCAGGCTCATTCCCTATGAACGGGAAGACGGTATCAGCGGAACGAGAAGAATTCTGGAAGGAATTTCGCCGGGTGCATCCGTCGGAATTCTGATAGGGCCCGAGGGCGGCTTTGAGGAAGAGGAAGTAAAGCTGGCCCGGGAAGCCGGTTTTGAGCCGATTACCCTGGGAAAAAGGATTTTGCGGACAGAAACGGCCGGGCTTGCGGCGCTCTCTATTTTGATGTATCTGCTGGAACAGGATTAGCAGGTTGACAGGAGGAAAAGATGGAAGTATATTTAGACCATTCCGCCACGACCCGATGCTATGAGAAAGTGAAAGAGATCGTGGTAAAGACCATGATGGAGGATTACGGAAATCCGTCTTCCCTGCACCGGAAGGGGGTGGAGGCGGAAAAATATCTGAAAAAAACGTCCGAAACCCTTGCGGAAATCCTGAAAGTTCAGGAAAAGGAAATATTTTTTACCTCCGGAGGGACGGAATCCAATAACTGGGCGCTGACAGGTGCGGCTATGGCGAACCACCGCTGGGGAAACAGGATCATTATTTCCCAGATAGAGCATGCAGCGGTGGCGGCTCCGGCAGCCCATCTGGAGGAGCTGGGCTTTGAGGTGGTGAGGATTCCTGTGGATCCCCGGGGCGTGATCAGACTGGATGTCCTGAGGGAAGCTCTGACTCCGGATACGATTCTGGTTTCTGTCATGTACGTAAATAATGAGATCGGTTCTTTGGAGCCGGTGGCGGAGATCGGAGAGATGGTAAAAGAGAAATGTCCCCATGCCTATTTCCATGTGGACGCCATCCAGGCATTCGGGAAATACAGAATTTACCCCAGGCGTCTGCAGGTGGATCTGCTGTCTGCCAGCGGGCACAAGATTCACGGGCCCAAGGGCATCGGATTCCTTTACGCAGGCGAAAAAGTCCGGCTGCATCCGCTTATATTCGGAGGCGGACAGCAGAACGGCATGCGGTCGGGGACAGATAATGTTTCCGGGATTGCGGGTCTGGGAGAGGCAGCCAGAATTTCTTATGAAAGGCTGGAGGGAAAGACGGAGCACATGCGGGCCATGAAGTGCAGGCTGGCGGAAGGCCTGTCGGGACTGGAGCGTATCGTGATTCATGGAATGCCCCTGGAAGAGGGTGCGCCCCATATTCTGAATGCTTCCGTACTGGGAATCCGCAGTGAAGTACTGCTGCACGCCCTGGAAGATAAGGGGATCTATGTCTCGGCCGGCAGCGCCTGCTCCAGCCATAAGCGGGGCAGCAGCGCAACCCTGACAGCCATTGGATGCAGCCGGGAGGAACTGGATTCAGCCATCCGCTTCAGCCTGGCGGAGGAGACAACCCCGGAAGAGATTGACTACACGCTGGAGACGCTGCGCAGTCTGGTGCCTGTGCTGCGCCGGTATACCAGGCGGTGAAGATGAAGGAGAACGATATGTATCAAGCATTTCTGATCAAATATGCGGAGATTGGAATTAAGGGAAAAAACAGATATATTTTTGAGGATGCACTGGTGGAGCATATCCGGAGAGCGCTGAAAAAGGTAGAGGGAAATTTCCGAGTAACGAAAGAGCAGGGCCGTATTTACGCTTTCCCCGAGGAAGCATATGACTTTGAGGAAACGGTAGAAGCACTGAAACGGGTCTTCGGAATTGCGGCAATCTGTCCCGTGGTTGTGACCGAAGATCAGGGATATGAGAAGCTGGCGGAAGCGGTGGTTGGCTATGTGCAGAAAGTATATCCGGCTTCCACCAGGAGTTTTAAGGTGCATGCCCGCCGGGCCAGAAAAAGTTATCCCATGGATTCCATGGAACTGAACCGGGAGCTGGGAGGGGTGATTCTTGCGGCCTGCCCCGGCATGCGGGTAGATGTCCATCAGCCGGATATCTGGCTGACGGTGGAAGTGCGCCAGAAAATATATATTTACTCAGAAGAGATTCCGGGACCCGGCGGCATGCCTGTGGGGACCAACGGAAGCGCCATGCTGCTGCTGTCCGGGGGGATAGACTCACCGGTGGCAGGTTATATGATCGCGAAAAGGGGCGTGAAGATTGATGCGGTCTATTTTCACGCGCCGCCCTACACCAGCGACCGGGCAAAACAGAAGGTGATTGATCTGGCCAGGCTCGTAGCCAGATACAGTGGGCCTATCCGGCTGCACATCGTGAATTTTACAGACATTCAGCTGGCAATCTATGAAAAATGCCCCCATGATGAGCTGACTATTATCATGCGCCGGTATATGATGAAAATTGCGGAAAAGATGGCGGAAGAGGATGGTTCACTGGCTCTGATCACGGGGGAAAGCATCGGGCAGGTAGCCAGCCAGACCGTCCACAGCCTGGCCTGTACCAATGAAGTGTGTACACTGCCGGTGTTCCGGCCGCTGATCGGTTTTGACAAGCAGGAAATCGTGGATATTTCCCTGAAGATCGGAACATATGAAACATCGGTTCTGCCCTATGAAGACTGCTGTACCATTTTTGTGGCCAAGCACCCGGTGACAAAACCGAACCTGCGGACCATCCGGCATTCGGAAGAAAAACTGGCGGATGTGATTGACGGTCTGCTGGATGAGGCGGTCCAAAGCGCGGAAGTAATGGAAATAGAAGAATAACGCCGCAGACTGCGGCACAAAAAACCGGCACGAAGAAACGGCCATGTTTCTCCGCGCCGGAATGATTAACGCATAATCTGCTGTCTGATCTTCCATGAAAAAGTGTTATACCAGATATGGCTGCAGCACTTTCATAACATTTTCCAGAGCATCTCCCTCTGCATGAATGTTAAGCTCGATTGCTTTGGACAGATCCAGACTGAAGATTCCCATGATGGATTTGGCATCGATTACATATCTGCCGGATACCAGATCAAAATCGAAATCAAATTTGGAAATGTCGTTCACAAAGGATTTCACCTTGTCGATAGAATTAAGTGAAATGCTAACAGTTTTCATTTTCCAAACCCTCCCTGTATGGTTATTGGTATTGCCTGTGTACAGGATAATCTTACCTTTTAAAGGCCGAAAAGTCAAGGTAAAAACACCGGAAAAATAGACAGGAGTGTGAAAAATGTGTAAAAAGGTGGCACTGCATAATCTGGGATGCAAGGTAAACGCATACGAACTGGAAGCCATGGAGCAGCTGCTGGAAAAAAAGGGATATGAAATTGTTCCTTTTGAGCCGGGAGCAGATTATTATATCATTAACACCTGCACAGTAACCAATATCGCGGACAGAAAATCCCGGCAGATGCTGCACCGGGCTAGAAAGATGAATCCGGAGGCGGTTGTGGCGGCAGTGGGATGCTATGCGCAGATCCGGGGAGAAGAACTGGAAAAAGACCCGATGATTGACCTTATAGTGGGCAACAGCCGGAAGGGAGAGCTTCCCCAGCTCCTGCAGAGCTGCCGTCTGGAGAAAAAGAAGCAGGCAGCGCTTTCGGATCTTGGCCGTGAAAGGAAGTACGAGCCGCTGAGCATTGAAAAGACGGCCGAGCATACCAGGGCCTTCATAAAGGTCCAGGATGGCTGCAATCAGTTCTGCAGCTACTGCATCATCCCCTATGCCCGGGGCAGAGTCCGCAGCCGGCGTCCGGAGGATGTTCTGCGGGAAGTAAGAAATCTGGCGGCTTCCGGCTGCCGGGAAGTGGTGCTGTCCGGGATTCATCTGAGTTCTTACGGGATTGATTTTGAACAGCAGACGGATCTTCTCGATCTGATACGCCTGCTGCATCCGGTGGAAGGAATAGACAGAATCCGTCTGGGTTCCCTGGAGCCGGGGATCATTACGGAAGGCTTTGCGGAGGAGCTGGCAGCGCTCCCGAAGGTCTGTCCCCACTTTCACCTGTCGCTTCAGAGCGGCTGCGACAGAACGCTCCGGCGGATGAACCGCCGTTATACCAGCGGGGAATATCTGGAACGATGCAGAATACTTCGAAAGTATTTTCGTGATCCCGCACTGACGACAGACATCATTACCGGCTTTCCGGGAGAGACGGAAGAGGATTTTCGGGAATCTGCGGAGTTTGTGGAGCGTGTATCTTTCTTTGAAACCCATGTATTTCCTTATTCCAGACGGGAAGGGACCAGGGCTGCGTCCATGGAAGGGCAGCTGCCGGAGGCGGTGAAAAAACAGAGAAGCCATGTGCTGCTGGAGCTGAATAAAAGGAAAAAGGCAGAATATCTGGAGAAAGCCCTGGGAAAAGAAACAGAAGTGCTGCTGGAAGAAGAAACAGAGCTGGATGGCCGCAGGGCATGGGCCGGCTATACCCGGGAGTACCGGAAGGTGCTGGTGCTGTCAGACAGGGAATTGGGAAATACGCTGCAGAAGGTGTGCCCGGAGCAGATCTGCCGGGGAGAATTTCTCCTGTGCCGGTGATAAACGTATTGATATTTTGGGAAAACTATATTAGAATAGAATAGATATTAAATTGAAGGACGTGAAAGAATGGCAGATTTAAGCAATACACAATTTTTCAAAGTCAAGAGTGAGCCGGAGCTTCAGGTCAAGAAGGTGCTGGATGTTGTGTACCATGCGATGGAGGAGAAGGGATACAATCCCGTCAATCAGATCGTAGGCTATATCATGTCCGGTGACCCGACCTACATTACCAGCCACAAGGGTGCCCGGAGCCTGATCATGAAGGTGGAGCGGGACGAAGTAGTGGAGGAACTTCTGAAGGAATACATTAAAAACGAATCCTGGAAAACAGAAGAATGAAGCGGATTTTAGGTCTGGATTACGGCTCCAGGACGGTAGGCGTGGCGGTGAGTGATCCGCTGGGTGTGACGGCCCAGAGCGTGGAGATCATTCGCAGAAAGTCTGAAAACAAACTGAGACAGACGCTGGCCAGGCTGGAAGAACTGATAGCGGAGTATCAGGTGGGACTTCTGGTGCTGGGATTTCCAAAACACATGAATAACGATATAGGAGACAGGGCTGTAAAATCTCTGGAATTCAAAGAAATTCTGGAAAAAAGGACAGGTCTGCATGTTGTTATGTGGGATGAACGCCTGACCACAGTGGAAGCGCATCGGGTCATGCAGGAAGCAGGCGTCCGGGGAGCGGAGAAAAAACAGTACGTGGATTCTCTGGCAGCGGCTTTTATACTGCAGGGATATCTGGACAGCCGGAAAAACCAGGGCGGAGAAGTGCAGGAAATAATCTGATGGAAAAGATTGGTTTTGTAACGGAAGATGGAGAGAAGATAGAATTATATGTAGAGGAAGCCACAAGGGTGAACGGAGTCAATTATCTCCTTGTGACAGACTCTGACGGAGATGAGGCGAATGCCTATATTCTCAGGGATATGTCTGCGGACGGCGACAGTCTGGCTGATTACGCGATGGTCGAGGATGAAGTGGAGCTGGAGGCCATTTCACGCGTATTCGAGCAGATGTTGGACGATGTGGACTTCCGTTAGTTTTTTGGCGGGATCATTCTGACCGGAGAAGAGCCGGCGGATGAGCGCGTCAGGTTTGTGTTCGGAAAAAATATGGAGGTGCCATTTGAAGGGTAACAGCGAAAGTAATTTGAAGATTATTCCGCTGGGAGGCCTGGAGCAGATCGGCATGAACATTACTGCCTTTGAATACGAAGACAGTATTGTTGTTGTGGACTGCGGCCTGTCTTTCCCGGAGGATGATATGCTGGGGATCGATCTGGTGATCCCGGATATCACATACTTGAAGGAAAATATTCGGAAAGTAAAAGGGTTTGTAATCACCCACGGCCATGAGGATCATATCGGGGCGCTGCCTTATGTGCTGAAACAGATCAATGTGCCTATTTATGCAACGAAGCTGACAATCGGATTAATTGAAAACAAACTGAAAGAACACAATCTGCTTCGCACAACGAAGCGAAAAACTATAAAATTCGGGCAGTCCATCAATCTGGGGAAATTCCGGATCGAATTTATCAAAACCAATCACAGTATCCAGGACGCATCGGCGCTGGCTATCTATTCTCCGGCCGGAACTGTGATCCATACAGGAGATTTTAAGGTGGATTATACGCCGGTATTCGGAGACGCCATAGACCTGCAGAGATTTGCCGAGATTGGCCGGAAGGGCGTGCTGGCGCTGATGTGCGACAGCACCAATGCAGAACGGCCCGGCTTCACCATGTCAGAGCGCACCGTGGGAAAAACTTTTGACAATATCTTTGCGGATCACAAGGATACCCGCATTATTATTGCCACCTTTGCGTCCAATGTGGACCGGGTGCAGCAGATCATCAACTCTGCCTATAAATTTGGCAGAAAGGTGGTGGTGGAGGGGCGCAGCATGGTTAATGTGATTACCACCGCCTCTGAGCTGGGGTATCTGAACATTCCGGACAAGACGCTGATCGACATCGATCAGATGAAGAATTATCCGGATAACCAGATGGTGCTGGTTACCACGGGAAGTCAGGGAGAATCCATGGCGGCACTGTCCAGAATGGCTGCCAGCATCCACAGAAAGGTCACGATCAAGCCGGGAGATACGATCATATTCAGTTCCAATCCCATTCCCGGCAATGAGAAGGCCGTATCCAAGGTCATCAATGAACTTTCAGCAAAAGGTGCTGATGTTATTTTTCAGGATGTACATGTTTCGGGCCATGCGTGTCAGGAAGAGATCAAGCTGATTTATTCTCTGGTTCATCCGAAGTATGCGCTGCCTGTACATGGAGAGTACCGGCATCTGAAGGCGCAGGCCAAGCTGGCCGAGAGTCTGGGGATTCCCAAGGATCATATTTTCATCATGTCCTCCGGGGATGTGATGGAACTGAATCAGAACGAGGCGAAAATTACAGGCAAAGTGCAGACAGGCGCTGTCTTCGTGGATGGTCTGGGTGTGGGCGATGTGGGAAATATCGTTCTGCGTGACCGGCAGCATCTGTCGGAGGAGGGCATCATGATTGTTGTCCTCACACTGGAAAAGCACAGCAATCAGCTGCTTGCCGGACCGGATATTGTTTCCCGCGGTTTCGTGTATGTAAGAGAGTCGGAAGACCTGATGGGAGAAGCACGAATTACTGTGGAGGATGCGCTGGATGAATGCCTGCGGCGCAGAGTCACAGACTGGGGCAAGCTGAAGACGGTAATTAAGGATTCGCTGGGAGATTTTCTGTGGAAAAAAACGAAGAGAAGACCAATGATCTTACCAATTATTATGGAGGCTTAGAAGAAATCATGGATATTATTACAGAACGTCTGCATGCACTGACAGATGCGATGCGAAATACGATTGACTATCAGAGCTACCTGAAGTTGGAGGCGGAGCTTGACAAGGATCAGGAGTTAAAAAAGAAGGTGGATGAATTTCGGATCCGGAATTTTGCTTTGCAGGAAGCAGAGAACATAGATCTTTTTGAAGCAGTGGACCGTGTTGAAAAAGAATACAGAGATCTCCGGAAAAATCCGGTGGTGGCGGAGTACCTGGCTGCGGAACTGTCTGTATGCCGTATGATTCAGAAGGTATTCGCGACGATTAACAACGAGATCAAGATTGATGTACCTGAGATGTAATCCAGAGAGAAAACCACAAAGGAGAACATATGGCAAGGGCTGGAAAAAGAAAAGAGGCCGGATACCGGGCGGCTGTGAAAAGCGCGAAGGGGATACTGAAAATTTTGATTTACATCTGTCTTGCGGTATTTCTGGTATTTCTGGCACGCCAGGCTTATACACTGGGCTACCAGATCTTTGACCAGTCGCCGGTGGACAGCGGTGAAGGCCGGGAGATCACGGTGACCGTATCGGACGATATGTCTGTCATGGATGTGGGGGATCTGCTCCGGGAGAGGGGACTGATTGAGGAAAGTGCCCTTGTATTCTGGTTTCAGGAATTATTTTCTGATTACCACGGAGACTTACTTCCGGGCTCCTATATTCTGAATACAAATCAGACCGTAGATGAGATGCTGGCGATTCTGGCCCAGGTCAATACAGAAGGGCAGCCGACTTCTCTGAACGAGGATGGAGGCGCGGCGGAATCTTGATAGTGGAAGAGAGAATGCTTGCTTATATTAATTCTCTGGATCAGGGCCATACGCCTTTTCTGGAGGAGCTGGCCGGCAGGGCGGCCAAAGATCGGGTACCGATTATCCGCAGAGAAATGCAGAGCTTTCTGAAAGTTTTTTTGATGATACAGCAGCCGCGGAAAATCCTGGAGGTGGGAACCGCCATTGGATTTTCCGCGGTTTTTATGGCGGAATACGGCCCGCCGGACGGCCAGATTACTACGATAGAAAGCTATGAAAAACGGATCCCGCTGGCCCGGGAAAATTTTCGGAAATCCGGGTATGGAGACAGGATTACGCTTCTGCCGGGGGATGCGGCGGATATATTGAAGACCCTGAAGGGACCCTACGATCTTATTTTCATGGATGCGGCCAAGGGGCAGTATATCCGGTTTCTGCCGGAAGTGCTGCGGCTGCTGCGGCCGGGGGCAGTGCTGCTGTCCGACAATGTTCTGCAGGAAGGGGATATTATAGAATCCCATTATCTGGTAGAGCGGCGGAACCGGACGATTTATAAGAGAATGCGGGAATATCTGTACACGCTGAAGCACAGCCGGGAACTGGAGACATCCATTGTACCGCTGGGGGATGGGATTACCATCAGTGTAAGGCGGTGAGAAAGGAGTCTGTATGAGAAGCGGCAGATATCCGGAACTGCTGGTTCCGGCCAGCTGTCTGGAGGTTTTAAAGACTGCGGTTCTGTACGGCGCAGATGCGGTCTATATAGGCGGAGAGGCTTTTGGCCTGCGTGCCAAGGCAAAAAATTTCAGCCGGAAGGATATGGAGGAGGGAATACGTTTTGCCCACGAGCGCGGAGTGAAGGTGTATGTGACGGCTAACATTCTGGCACATAACCGGGATCTGGAAGGAGTCAGAGCGTATTTCCGGGAGATTAGGGAGCTGCGGCCGGACGCGCTGATTATTGCGGATCCGGGAATTTTCCGTATTGCGGGTGAAATATGTCCGGAAATTGACCGCCACATCAGCACCCAGGCAAATAATACAAACTATGAAACGTACCGTTTCTGGCATGCTCTGGGTGCAAAGCGGGTTGTAACGGCCCGTGAACTGAGCCTCCAGGAAATCCGGGAAATCCGGGAAAATATCCCCGAGGAAATGGAAATTGAAACTTTTATTCACGGCGCCATGTGTATCTCCTATTCGGGACGCTGCCTGCTGTCCAATTTTTTTACCGGACGGGACGCAAATCAGGGAGCCTGTACGCACCCGTGCCGGTGGAAGTACGCGGTGATGGAAGAAACCCGGCCGGGAGAGTATCTGCCGGTTTTTGAAAATGAGAGGGGAACTTTTATTTTCAATTCCAGAGACCTGTGCATGATCGAACATATTCCGGATCTTCTGGAGTCGGGAGCAGACAGCCTGAAGATCGAGGGGCGCATGAAAACGGCACTTTACGTGGCTACGGTGGCCAGGACCTACAGGAAGGCCATAGATGACTGCCGGAAGGATCCCGCCCTGTACCGGAAAAACCTGCCCTGGTACCGGGAACAGATCACGGGCTGCACCTACCGGAGATTCACAACTGGCTTCTTTTACGGAAAACCCTCGGAACAGGATCAGATTTACGACAGCAATACGTATGTCCAGGAGTATGTGTATCTGGGGACGGCCGGGGAGACGGACCGGCTGGGGCGTACGGTGATGGAACAGAAAAACAAATTCTCCGTGGGCGAGACCGTGGAGATTATGAAGCCGGACGGCAGAAATATGGAAACGGTTGTCCGGGGAATCTACGACAGTCAGGGAAACGCCCAGGAGGCGGCGCCGCATCCGCGGCAGGAACTGCATGTGGAGTTTTCTCTGAGGCCGGAGCGCTATGATATCCTGAGAAAACGGGCATAAAAAAGGACGGATCGAAATACGGCGATCCGTCCTTTTGCCATACCGGCGTCAGTCTGTGTAAACCCTGGCAGCTTCAAATTCATCTTCAATCGTCTGATCCGGCTTCTTTGTGCAGAGTGACACGACTACGATCACAATGCAGGAAAGTAGGAAGGAGGGCAGCAGCTCATAAATGCTGAAAATGCCGCCCAGAGGGCTCAGTACAAGATTCCAGATGAATACCATGGCACCGCCTGTGATCATGCCGGCAATGGCACCGGCCCGGGTGGTTCTCTTCCAGAACAGAGAGAACAGCATAATGGGACCGAAGGTGGCGCCGAAACCGGCCCAGGCAAAGGATACAATGGTGAAAATGACGCTGTTTTCATCCCAGGCGATCACCATGCCGATCAGAGCAATCAGCAGGAGGACAATGCGGGAAACCCGCATGACCTGTTTGTCTGTCGCGTCTTTCTTCAGAATTCCCTCATACAGATTCTTTGATACAGCGGAGGCCGCGATCAGCAGGTAAGAATCGGAAGAGCTGATGGTGGCCGCCAGGATACCTGCCATGACGATTCCGGCCAGAAGCGCCGGAAGCAGACCCTGGGATAAAGTAATAAATACATTTTCCGCGCCGGAGGCTGTGGCCAGCGTGGGATCCGTGGGATAAAGAGCCCGTCCGATCAGGCCGATAAATACGGCGGAGAACAGGGAAATAAATACCCACACAACGGCGATCCGGCGGGAACGCTTCAGTTCGCCCACCTTGCGGATAGCCATAAAGCGGAGCAGCACCTGGGGAACACCGAAGTATCCAAGACCCCAGGAAAGTGTGGACAGTATGGTCAGAAGGCCGTAACTGCCGGCTTCCCCGAAAAGGGGAGCACCGCCGGCGGCCTGCTGAACACCGGAGGCATCCACCACAGGAGTAGCGGTGCCGGTCATTGTGAAATATCCGGGGATATCCTTGGCATTTTCGATTACCGCGCCCAGACCGCCGGCATGGACTGTGCCGGTGATGACGATGGTCAGAAGGGCGATAACCATAACAATGGCCTGCATAAAATCAGAGGCACTTTCCGCCAGGAAGCCGCCGAGAAACGTATAAACCAGCACGAAAACAGCTCCGATAATCATCATCACGTGATAGTCAGCCCCAAACAGGGTCGAGAACAGTTTGCCGCAGGTGACAAAACAGCTTCCCGCGTAAACGGTGAAAAAAATCAGAATGAAGACGGCCGCGATGGCCAGGATCACCTTTTTGCGCTCATGGTAGCGGTTGCTGAGAAAATCCGGTACGGTAATGGAATTCCCTGCTACCGTAGAATACTGGCGGAGACGTTTGGCCACCAGCAGCCAGTTCAGATACGTTCCGACACCCAGGCCGATGGCGGTCCAGAGGGAATCGGCAATGCCGCTCCAGTAAGCCAGGCCGGGCAGGCCCATCAGCAGCCATCCGCTCATGTCAGAGGCCTCGGCGCTCATTGCGGCCACCCAGGGACCGAGGGAACGGCCGCCCAGAAAATAATTTTCAGAGTTGGCCTGTGCTCTTTTTGCGAAAAACAGGCCGATGCCGACTACAACCAGCATGTATGCGATCATAGCAATCAGAATCTGGATTGTATCACCACTCATTTTTCGTGTTCCTCCTCTTGGTTTCTTAATTTTGGCCGGCGAAAATCAGATACGCCGGCACAACTTATTTTAACACTATACCACAGAAAACTGCGGGCTGTAAACAGTAAATGCGTCTGTCAGCTTTTTTCAGCTTTTTTCGGAACGGTAAAACGGATATCTTTCGAAAAGTGATGACGCAGCTTTTCTACCGCATTTTTTTCAATTCGTGAGACGTAGGAACGGCTGATGCCGAGTTCACCGGCAATCACCCGCTGGGTATGCTCCGACTCGCCGAAAAAGCCGTACCGCATTTTCAGAATTTTAAATTCCTGCGGAGTCAGTACTTCTTTCATCAGCGTATAAAGTCGTCGGACATTCTGTTCAAAGGAATAGGTTTCCACCACATCCTCGAAATTGCTTTCCAGAATATCAAGAAGACGGATTTCATTGCCGTCTTTATCTGTGCCGATGGGCTCGTACAGAGACACTTCCCTGGCGCATTTTTTGCGGGAACGCAGATACATCAGCACTTCATTTTCCACACATTTAGCGGCGTAGGCAGCCAGCCGGTTATTTTTGGAAGGATTGAAAGTAGAGACAGCCTTAATCAGACCGATGGTTCCGATGGAGATCAGATCTTCCGGATCTTCATCCAGTCCCTGATATTTCTTGATGACGTGGGCCACAAGCCGGAGGTTTCTCTCAATCAGGACATTTTTGGCATTCTGGTCGCCGGCCAGATACTTCTGCATATATGCCTTTTCCTCATCAGCAGTGAGAGGTTTCTGAAATGTCTTCAAGAAATTCACCTTAAAAGGGATTTCTTTTTATAGTATGAAGAGGGACAGAGAGTCGTGCTTTTCCAGCAGAATTCTCCGGAAAACAGCTTGACAGAGGCGGAGACGCAGGGGATAATGAAGAAAAGATCAGCGGGAATTTCCATTTCAAGGGGAAGGCCGTCCGGCCGTATCTGGAGAACCTGCATTTCATCTCAGGCATTTCATCTCAGGCATTTCTGCAAATTTCCAACTATTTTTAGAGAAGAGTAGAAGGGAGAAGTATGTTTTACGGTGTTATGTCCGCGGAAATCGCGGGCGTGGAGGCTGTGCCTGTCCGTGTGGAGGCGGACTTAAGTGACGGTCTGCCTTTTTTTACGGTCGTAGGCTGTGCGGCAGCCAGGGTGAAGGAGGCGCAGGATCGGGTAAAGACAGCGCTGAAAAACCAGGGGATCCGGCTGCCGCCCAAGCGTGTGGTGATTAATCTTGCGCCGGCGGATCTGCGGAAGGAGAGTGTACGGTTTGATCTGCCCATTGCGGCGGCGATACTGGCCGCTCTGCAGAGAATTCCGCCGGAGCGTCTGCGGGAAGCTATGGTGCTGGGAGAACTGCATCTGGACGGACGGGTGGGCGGTGTCCGGGGGATTCTTCCCAGCGTGCGAAGAGCCCGGGATCTGGGACTGAAATTGTGTATTGTACCGGCGGAAAATCAGGAAGAGGGACGGCTGGTAGAAGGAATCCAGGTGGCAGGGGTACGGGATATCGGAGAATTTCTGGAATTTTGCCGGCGGGAGACTGCAGAGCTGGTCCCGAAGACTGTTCGGAGCAGCAATCCTCCGGACTATGGAGTGGATTTTGCGGATCTCCGGGGGCAGGAGACGGTGAAGCGGGCCGCCCTGATTGCTGCCGCAGGCTTTCATAATTTTCTTATGGAGGGGCCGCCGGGTACGGGGAAATCTATGGCAGCCAGGCGGATTCCCACGATTCTTCCGCCGCTGACCAGGGAGGAGAGTCTGGAGCTGACACAGATATACAGTGTGGCCGGGCTGCTTCCGGAAAAAAATCCGCTGATGGACAGGCGGCCTTTCCGGGCGCCCCACCATACCCTGTCCCCCCAGGCGCTCTGCGGAGGCGGCAGGGTGCCAAGACCGGGGGAGATTACGCTGGCCCACAGAGGCGTTCTGTTTCTGGATGAACTGCCGGAGATGGCCAGAGGTACGCTGGAACTGCTGCGTCAGCCCCTGGAAGAAAAACAGATTATACTGTCGAGGGCTTCCGGTACCTATCTGTTTCCGTCAGATTTTATGCTGGTGGGCGCCATGAATCCATGCCCCTGCGGCTGTTATCCGGATCCGGAACGGTGCCGGTGTACGCCGGGCGATATATACAGATACAGGAAAAAAATCAGTCAGGCGCTGCTGGAACGGATGGATCTTTGGATAAAGGTTCGGCCGCTGCCCTGCGGAATGCTGCAGAAGCCGGACAAGAAGGGGGGAACTTCAGAAGAAATGCGGAAAATTGTTTCCCGGACCGCCCGGCTGCAGCGGGAGCGGTACAGGGGGAAAACGTTCTGTTTTAACAGCGGCCTTGGAACAGGAGATCTTGACAGATTCTGTCCTGTTACCGGGGAAGGCAGGAGAATGCTGGAAGCTGCCTACAGCCGGCTGGGGCTGAGCGCCCGGAGCTACCACAGGGTACTAAAGGTGGCCAGAACGCTTGCGGATCTGGAAGAAGAAGATATTATTTCGGAGCGGCATATCAGTGAGGCTCTCTGCTACCGGTCTCCGGAGGGGGAATACAGGAGGGTATAATATGGAGGAAAAGCCTATATATTATGTAAGAAATCATCCTATGTATCAGGAAAGGCTGAAGGTGCTGGCGGACAGTCCCGAAAGGCTTTACGTGCTGGGAAATCTGCCGGAGCCGGGGAAAAAATCTGTTGCCATCGTAGGCGCCAGGGCCTGCAGCGCATACGGAAGAAAACAGGCTAGATATTTTGCCGGAAGCCTGGCGGCCAGGGGAATTCAGGTTATCAGCGGCCTGGCAGCCGGCATCGACGCGGCCGCGCACGAAGGTGCTCTGGAGGGCGGAGGAAAAACCTTTGCAGTGCTGGGGTGCGGCACAGATATCTGCTATCCCAGGGAAAATTACGGGCTGTACCGGAGAATCCGGGAACAGGGCGGCCTTCTCTCAGAATATGAGCCGGGAGTGGCACCCCATGCCTGGCACTTTCCCAGGAGAAACAGAATTATCAGCGGTCTTGCGGATCTGATTCTGGTGGTAGAGGCAAAGCAGAGAAGCGGCGCGCTGATTACGGCAGACTGCGGGCTGGAGCAGGGAAAGATTGTCTGTGCGGTTCCAGGCAGACTTGGCGATGCATTAAGCGCCGGCTGCAATCAGCTGATTGCACAGGGGGCCGGCATCGCTCTGTCCCCGGAGCTGCTGCTGGAAGAGCTGGGCATTTATGGGGCGCCTGAATGGCAAAAGGAGGAGAAAGTCTGCCGGAGCTATCCGGAAAACTTCCGGAAGGTATGGCGCTGCCTCTCCACGGATGGAAAAAGCCTGGAAGAATTAAGCGTGGATACGGGCCTGTGTATTTCGGAAGTGGCCAGGATTCTCATGGCGCTGGTAATGGACGGCATTGCGGAGGAGGACGGAGCCGGCTACTGCCGATTACAGGAAACGGGAGGCTTTGGCGCAAAAGGATAAAACGCGCCGGAAGAAAGGACTTGCAAGAAAAAAAAATTTGTTGTATAGTTGGGCTGACTTTCGTAAATTAAAGAGGCTGTTTCAGCGGCCTTGCGGTTAAATATAGAAACAGGAGGCAGTAAAGTGGCAAAATATCTGGTCATTGTAGAATCACCGGCAAAGGTGAAGACCATTAAGAAATTTCTGGGAGCTAATTATGAAGTGACAGCTTCCAATGGACACGTAAGAGATTTGCCGAAAAGTCAGCTGGGCATAGATGTGGAACATGATTTTGAGCCCAAATATATTACTATTCGGGGGAAGGGTGAGCTGCTGTCCGGCCTCAGAAAGGCGGCAAAAAAGGCGGACAAGGTATATCTGGCTACTGACCCTGACCGGGAAGGAGAAGCCATTGCCTGGCACCTGTCCAAAGCGCTGAATCTGGATGATAAAAAGATGCGGAGAATCACCTTCAATGAGATTACGAAGACAGCGGTGAAGGCTTCTCTGAAGGAGGCCAGAGCCATCGATATGAACCTGGTGGATGAGCAGCAGGCCAGGAGATGTCTGGACCGCATGGTGGGGTACAGAATCAGCCCGCTGCTCTGGAAAAAGATCAAGAGAGGCTTAAGCGCCGGACGGGTACAGTCCGTAGCACTGCGGATCATCGGAGACAGAGAGGATGAAATCAATGCTTTTATCCCCCGGGAGTATTGGACTCTGGACGCGGAATTCCAGATTCCGGGAGAGAAGAAGCCTCTAACGGCTCATTTTTATGGAAAAGGCAGGGAAAAAATTGAGATAGCCTCAGAGGAACAGCTGAACGGGATTTTGAAAGACCTGGAGGGATGCGAGATCTCCGTGGCGGAGATACGGAAAGGGGAACGGAGAAAGAAGGCACCGCTGCCTTTTACAACCAGTACCATGCAGCAGGAAGCGGCGAAAGTCCTGAATTTTTCCACCCAGAAAACCATGCGTCTGGCTCAGCAGCTCTATGAGGGCGTAGAGATCAAGGGAAGCGGAACCGTGGGCCTGATCTCCTATCTGCGAACAGATTCTACCCGTATTTCCGAGGAGGCGGACGCGGCGGCCAGAACTTTTATCCAGGAACAGTACGGAGAAAGCTATGCGGCCAGAAATGAAACTACGGAAAACCAGAACAAAAAGGCGCAGGACGCCCACGAGGCTGTCCGGCCCACGGATGTAACAAGGACGCCGGCAGCCATGAAGGACGCCTTGCCGCGGGATCTGTTCCGGCTGTATCAGCTGATCTGGAAGCGTTTTGTGGCCAGCCGGATGGAACCGGCCGTATATGAGACGGTTTCGGCAGATATCCGGGCAGGGGAATACAGCTTCCGCGCCGCGGCCTCCCGCATTAAATTTGACGGATTTATGTCCGTATACACGGAGGAAGAGGAAGAGAAAAAGGACAACTGCGTGCAGCTCCGTAGCCTGAACCAGGACACAGAGCTGAAGCTGCTGAAATACGATAAAGAACAGCATTTTACCCAGCCGCCGGCCCACTATACAGAAGCATCTCTGGTCAAGACTCTGGAGGAGCTGGGCATTGGCCGGCCCAGTACGTATGCGCCGACGATCAGCACAATCATAAACCGCAGATATGTGGCCAAGGAAAACAAGAATCTGTACATGACAGAACTGGGGGAAGTTGTAAACAATATGATGAAGCAGGCATTTCCCAGTATTGTGGACGTTAATTTTACCGCCAATATGGAAGGGCTTCTGGACTGTGTGGGAGACGGAAAGGTTGCGTGGAAAACAGTTGTGCGGAATTTCTGGCCGGATCTGGATGAGGCCGTACAAAAAGCGGAGGAAGAGCTTCAGAAAGTCCAGATTGAAGATGAGGTTACAGATGTGGTCTGCGATCAGTGCGGCCGCAATATGGTGGTAAAATATGGCCCCCACGGCAAGTTTCTTGCGTGCCCCGGTTTTCCGGACTGCCGGAACACAAAGCCGTATCTGGAAAAAATCGGAGTAAAATGTCCGAAATGCGGAGGCGAGGTGGTTCTGCGGAAGACAAAGAAAGGACGCAGATATTATGGATGTGAGAACCATCCGGAATGCGATTTTATGAGCTGGCAGAAGCCTTCCGAGAAAAAATGCCCGAAATGCGGGGGATATATGCTGGAAAAAGGGAAACGTCTGGTCTGTGCAGATGAAAAATGTGGCTACGTAGAAGAGAAAAAAGAGGCTGACTTTACTGAATAATCTGAAAAATTTCAGAAAAACCATTGCTTTTCTCCGGAATGCATGATAAACTTTCTATAAATAGGGGCAGAGGTGAAAAAGGACGGAAGGAGAATAGAATGAGCGTACAATTGTTAGACAAGACCAGAAAAATCAACAAGCTGCTGCACAACAACAGCTCTACAAAGGTTGTGTTTAATGACATTTGTCAGGTGATGATGGAATGCCTCGATTCCAATATTCTGGTTATCAGTAAAAAGGGCAAGGTACTGGGGGTCAGCCTTTGCTCTGGCGTAGAGGAGATTAAAGAGCTTATCGATGATCAGGTGGGCGGCTACGTGGATGCACTTTTGAATGACAGATTTCTGAGCGTCCTCTCCACCAAGGAGAATGTGAATCTGGAAACGCTGGGTTTTGTCGGTGAAAATACAAATAAGTATACAGCGATCATTAATCCCATTGAGATCGCCGGCGAGAGACTGGGAACGGTATTCATGTACAGATTTTCACCGCAGTACGACATTGATGACATCATCGTCAGCGAGTATGGGACTACAGTTGTGGGGCTGGAGATGATGCGTTCCGTTAATGAAGAAAATGTAGAAGAGAACCGCAAGATACAGGTTGTAAAATCCGCATTCAGCACTTTATCCTTTTCAGAGCTGGAGGCGATCATTCATATCTTTGATGAGCTGGACGGCGAGGAGGGAATTCTGGTCGCCAGCAAGATTGCCGACAGGGTAGGAATTACCAGATCGGTGATTGTAAATGCACTCCGCAAGTTTGAAAGTGCGGGAGTGATCGAATCCCGTTCCAGCGGCATGAAGGGAACCTATATCAAGGTACTGAACGATTATATTTTTGATGAGCTGAAGGAAATTAAGAGCAAGAAGAAGACAGAGAAGGAAAAGCAGGAGGACAAGTAATCTCCTGAGGATACAAAAGCTGCCGTGGACCGCAATAAGGTCCGGGGCGGCTTTTTTTGATATGATCGGCAGGCAGATGCCGCGGTATTCCAGTACCCCTGTCTGAAGAAGAAAAAAATTCAAAAATAAGAAAAAATAAGATTAAAAAAGAAATAAAGAGAAAACATGAGATATAATTAAAATAGAGCGGATTTTTCCGGTTGCTAAAACGAATCAAATTCACTAATATAAGAACCATCAAGTAGCACTCAATTCAAATGAGTGCTAATAAAAAGGAAACAGAAAGCAGCAAGGAGGCAATATAGAATGAAATTAGTACCGTTAGGAGACAGAGTTGTATTAAAACAGTTAGAAGCTGAGGAGAAGACAAAATCAGGTATTATCCTGACATCCCAGGCACAGGAGAAACCCCAGGAAGCAGAAGTTATCGCTGTAGGACCGGGAACGGAAGAGGTTAAAATGGAAGTAAAAGCCGGTGATAAGGTTATTTATTCCAAATATGCCGGTACAGAAGTGAAGCTGGACGGCGAAGAATATATCGTTGTAAAACAGGGCGATATTCTGGCTATTGTAGAATAATTCACAGATGCCAGGGTCAAGGGGTCTGAGTCCACATGAGCCATAAGCGGGTGGAGGATCCCGGGGCCCGCCCCGATATGGGCATAAAAGTGGGATGTATATCCTGCGGTATACGAATATTGGGGAAGAGAGCGGGAGTGAGCAGCACGGAACAATCCGTAGGCATCGCAGTTGGGGGGCGTGACCCCAACATCATTCATATAGAAAATAAATAGATAGCAGGAGGCATGAAATCATGGCAAAAGAAATTAAATACGGAGCAGACGCAAGAGCTGCTCTGGAGGCAGGTGTAAATAAGCTGGCTGATACTGTAAGGGTGACCCTTGGACCGAAGGGCAGAAACGTTGTTCTGGATAAGCAGTACGGCGCTCCGCTGATCACCAACGATGGTGTGACTATCGCCAAGGAGATTGAGCTGGAGGACGGATTTGAGAACATGGGTGCACAGCTGATCCGGGAAGTAGCTTCCAAGACCAACGATGTGGCCGGTGACGGCACTACCACCGCTACAGTTCTTGCGCAGGCTATGATCCACGAGGGCATGAAGAACCTGGCAGCAGGAGCGAACCCCATCGTTCTGAGAAAGGGAATGAAGAAAGCAACCGATAAAACGGTTGCAATTCTGGCCGACATGAGCAAGGCAGTGGACGGAAAAGCACAGATTGCAAGAGTAGCCGCTGTTTCTTCCGGAGATGATGAAGTGGGCGAAATGGTAGCCGATGCAATGGAGAAGGTTTCCAAGGACGGCGTAATTACCATCGAGGAATCCAAGACCATGAAGACGGAACTGGATCTGGTAGAAGGTATGCAGTTTGACCGCGGCTACGTTTCCGCATATATGGCAACGGATATGGAGAAGATGGAGGCAACTCTGGAGAGCCCCTATATTCTGATTACAGATAAAAAAATCAGTACCATTCAGGATATCCTTCCGCTGCTGGAGCAGATTGTACAGTCCGGCGCAAGCCTGCTGATCATCGCCGAGGATGTTGAGGGCGAGGCTCTGTCGACTCTGATTGTCAACAAACTGCGCGGAACCTTCAAGGTTGTGGCTGTTAAGGCACCGGGATATGGAGACAGAAGAAAAGAGATGCTGCAGGATATCGCAATCCTGACCGGCGGCACAGTAGTTTCCGAGGAACTGGGATACGAGCTGAAGGATGCTACGATGGATATGCTGGGCAAGGCAAAATCTGTAAAGGTTCAGAAAGAGAATACTGTAATCGTTGACGGATGCGGCGACAAAGATGCCATCCAGGCAAGAATCGGTCAGATCAAGGCACAGATTGCAGAGACTACTTCTGATTTCGACAGAGAGAAGCTGCAGGAGCGCTTGGCGAAACTGGCCGGCGGCGTAGCAGTAATCCGCGTGGGCGCTGCCACTGAGACAGAAATGAAGGAAGCCAAGCTGCGCATGGAGGATGCTCTGAATGCGACCCGCGCTGCGGTAGAAGAGGGAATCATCGCAGGAGGCGGATCCGCTTATGTACATGCCACCAAAGAGCTGGCTGAGTATGTTAAAGAGCTGGAGGGAGACGAGAAGACAGGCGCAAAGATTGTGCTGAAGGCTCTGGAAGCACCTCTTTCCACCATTGCGGAAAACGCAGGACTGGAAGGCTCTGTCATCATTAACAAAGTAAAAGAGTCCAAGATTGGTGTTGGATTTGATGCATACAAAGAAGAGTATGTGGATATGGTCAAGGCAGGCATCCTGGATCCCGCAAAGGTGACCAGAAGCGCTCTGCAGAACGCTACCAGCGTAGCTTCCACGCTGCTGACCACTGAAGCAGTCGTATCCACCATCAAAGAGCCCCCGGTACCCGCTCCCGCAGGAAACGGCGGCATGGGCATGATGTAAAATAAAAATCCAGACGGCGGTCATATGCGCAGCATGCGTGCATGCGAAAGCATATGGCCATCGGATGGATCAGGCAATAGGAGCAGGGAGGGCGGAAGCCCGGAGTGCGAGTATTGGCGGCGGCTGTGAGAGCACGAAGTGCGGAACAGCCGCTTTTTATTTTACTGTGAGAAAGACGGCGGTCATATGCGCAGCATGCGTGCATGCGAAAGCATATGGCCATCGGATGGATCAGGCAATAGGAGCAGGGAGGGCGGAAGCCCGGAGTGCGAGTATTGGCGGCATATTGGGTAAAGATACAGGAGTCATCGTATAGACGATGGCTCCTGTTTGTGTTAAAATAAAGAAAATCTTTGCGTTGACATTCCAGGGGTTTTTTGCTACACTCAAGTACAAAATACGACAAAAGGAGGAAAAGAAATGGGCACAATTATTGGTGACGGCATTACTTTTGACGATGTTCTGCTGGTGCCTCAGTATTCAGAGGTTACGCCCAACATGGTTGATCTGACCACCTATCTTACGAAGAAGATCAAACTGAACATTCCCATGATGAGTGCGGGGATGGATACGGTTACGGAGCATCGGATGGCCATAGCCATGGCACGTCAGGGAGGAATCGGAATTATCCACAAGAATATGTCGATTGAGCAGCAGGCAGATGAGGTGGATAAGGTTAAGCGTTCTGAAAACGGCGTCATCACAGACCCATTCTATTTGTCTCCTGAGAATACACTGGAAGATGCCAATAATCTGATGGCAAAATACCGGATTTCCGGCGTTCCCATTACAGAGGGCAAGAAACTGGTGGGTATCATCACAAACCGCGATCTGATGTTCGAGGAGGATTTTTCCAAGAAGATCAAGGAATCCATGACTTCCGAGGGCCTTATCACCGCCCGGGAGGGAGTGACGCTGGAGGAGGCCAAGAAGATGCTGGCCAAGGCGCGCAAGGAAAAGCTTCCGATCGTGGATGAGAATTTTGAGCTGAAGGGCCTGATCACCATCAAGGATATTGAGAAGCAGATCAAGTATCCGCTTTCGGCCAAGGATTCCCAGGGCCGCCTGCTCTGCGGCGCGGCGGTTGGAATTACAGCCAATGTCATGGACCGGGTGGAAGCTCTGAATAGGGCTCATGTGGATGTGATTGTCATTGATTCGGCACACGGCCATTCCGCCAATATTTTCCGGACGCTGCGGGAGATCAAATCCGCCTTCCCGGAGCTTCAGGTGATTGCAGGAAATGTGGCTACGGCAGAGGCGACGAGAGATCTGATCGCGGCCGGAGCAGACGCGGTGAAGGTTGGAATCGGGCCGGGATCTATCTGTACGACCCGCGTGGTGGCAGGAATCGGCGTGCCGCAGGTGACTGCAGTTATGGACTGCTACGGAGAGGCGAAAAAGACAGGAACCCCCATCATTGCCGATGGAGGAATCAAATATTCCGGAGATATCACCAAGGCGATTGCGGCTGGAGCCAATGTGTGCATGATGGGAAGTATTTTTGCCGGCTGCGATGAAAGTCCGGGAACTTTTGAACTTTATCAGGGCAGAAAGTACAAGGTATACCGCGGCATGGGATCGATTGCGGCCATGGAGAACGGCAGCAAGGACCGTTACTTCCAGGAAGACGCCAAGAAGCTGGTTCCGGAAGGCGTGGAGGGCCGGGTGGCCTACAAGGGAACGCTGGAGGATACGGTATTCCAGCTGATCGGAGGACTCCGTTCCGGAATGGGATACTGCGGAGCCAAGGATATTGAGACGCTGAAGACAACAGGAAAATTCATGAAGATTTCGGCGGCGGCCTTGAGAGAGTCACATCCTCACGATATTCATATTACAAAAGAAGCACCGAATTACAGCGTGGATGATAATTAACTGATAGAAGGCCGGCGGACACCTATAAGGGATCCGCGCGGCCTTCCTTTGTATATGAAGGGTACAGTATGGGGAGAAAGAAAAGACGTATGACAAAGAAAGCAAGGCGGCGGCAGAGGAATCTGCGGGTGGGGGCAGCAGTCACCATCTCCTTGCTGTGTGCCGCAGGCCTGCTTCTGGTAAGAAACAGGGGGATCACGACAGCGGCCGGGGAGACGGGCGGGGTGGCGGAGCAGGAGAATTATGAAAAAAGTCTTCGCATGGATGCGCAGACCGGGGATCTGGAAGCCCTGATGCCGGAAATGGACGTACAGCTTCTGACTCCCAATGAATATTCCAGGCCGCAGATTCCTCTGGAGGATATTGGAGGCATCGTCATCCATTATACGGCAAATCCGGGAACGACCGCGCAGGAAAATAGAAATTATTTTGAGGGGCTGAAGGATACGGGAGCGACGTATGCCAGCAGTCATTTTGTGATTGGCCTGGAGGGGGAGATTATCCAGTGCCTGCCCAGCTCTGAGATATCCTACGCGTCTAATTTCAGGAACAGTGATACGCTGTCGATTGAATGCTGTCATCCGGATGACAGCGGACAGTTCACAGATGCCACCTATCAGTCGCTGGTGCAGCTGACCGCATGGCTCTGCGAGAATTTCCAGGTACCGGCGGATCAGGTGATCCGGCATTACGATGTAACAGGAAAAGAGTGCCCCAAATATTTCGTAGACCATCCGGACGCCTGGGAACAGTTCCGCCAGGATACCGCAGCACGGATGGCCGCTATAGAAGCGGAGGCTGGCTGAGTATTCCGGCCGGAAAGGAGAGCAGATGGATTTGTTGGACAGAATATTTGCGCAGATGGTGGAATACTTTCAGGGCGATCCCCGGAGAATCCAGCATTTCGTCAAAGTGCACGCTTTTGCCCGGCTGATTGGTCATAGGGAGGGGCTGGACGCGGCTGTCCAGCAGCGGCTGGAGGCCGCTGCCTATGTACATGATATTGGAATTAAGGCTGCAGAGGAAAAATTCGGGAGCAGCAGCGGAAAGCTGCAGGAGCAGGAGGGGCCTGCAGAAGCGAGAAAGCTGCTGGAGAAGACCGGACTGGATCCGGAGGACGTGGAGCGTATCTGCTATCTGGTGGGACATCACCATACGTATCACGATATCGAGGGGGCGGATTACCAGATTCTCGTGGAGGCGGATTTTCTGGTGAATCTATATGAGGATCATTCGGGACTGCACGCGGTGCGGGCAGCGGAAGAAAAAATTTTCAGAACAAAGAGCGGAACAGACCTGTTGCGCAGGATGTTCGGATTGTAAACAGGCAGAAGGGAGGGGAGTCTATGCATCGGGAAAAATTTACGGCAGGGCTGATCCAGATGGACAGCCGGGATCTCTGGTCAGACAACAAAAAGGCCGCGGGAGATCTGATCCGGCAGGCGGCCGGAGAGGGAGCATCCCTGGTGATTCTTCCGGAAACAGCCGATTACGTGGGGGTGGATTTCCGGCGACATGCCACGCGGGTGCCGGGGCCGGTGACGGATTTTTTTCAGGAGCAGGCGGCCAGATACGGAATTTATCTGCATTGCGGCAGCATGACGCAGAAAACGGAAAGCGGCCGAATCCGGAATACAAGTCTTGTGTTTGCGCCGGACGGTTCTCTCTGCGGCTATTACAGCAAGCTGCATCTGTTTGATGTGGAGATTGCAGATGGTCCCAGCTATCGGGAATCCGATGAGATTACCGGAGGGGACAGGATTGCCCTGGTGGACACAGAGCTCTGTACTCTGGGGCTTTCCATCTGCTATGATCTGCGGTTCCCGGAACAGTTCCGGCTGATGGCCAGACTGGGGGCGGGGCTGCTGATCAACTGCGCCAATTTTACGGCGGAAACAGGGAAAGCGCACTGGGAGCCGCTGCTGCGGGCCAGAGCCATTGAAAATACCTGTTACGTGGCGGCGGTGGGCCAGTGCGGAAACAAACCTGCTTTCCGTTCCTGGGGACATACAATGCTCATTGACCCCTGGGGGAATATTTTGGGACAGCTGGGAGAAAAACCAGGAGTTCTTCTGGGGGAAATAGATATGAATTATCTGAGCCAGGTGCGCAGACAGCTGCCTTCCCTGGCCAATATACGGGATGATGTGTATGATCTGCGAAGCAGCAGCATGCAGTTTTTTGATGAAGGAGGAGAGTGACAGATGCAGAATTTTGTACAGTACGCACCAACAGAAGTGATTTTCGGAAAGGATACGGAAAAAGAGACAGGCGCAGAGGTGAAAAAATGGGGCGGCAGCCGGGTGCTCCTGGTTTATGGAGGGGGAAGCGCGGTTCGGAGCGGCCTGATCGGGCGTGTGGAAGAATCTCTGAAAAAAGAGGGGATTGCGTACGAAGAGTTCGGCGGAGTCAAGCCGAATCCCCGTCTTGCTTTTGCGGAAGAAGGGGTCCGGAAGGCGATTGCTTTCGGGGCGGATTTTATCCTGGCAGTGGGAGGCGGAAGCGCCATTGACACGGCCAAGGGGATTGCCCACGGGGCTGCCAATCCCGATAAAAAGCTCTGGGATATCTGGACAAAAAAGGTGCCGCTGACGAAATCCACGCCGGTGGGGGTGGTGCTGACCATTGCCGCAGCGGGCAGCGAGATGAGTGATTCCGCAGTGCTGACAAATGAAGCCATCGGGAAAAAATCGGGGATTAATACGGTCTTTAACCGGGTGAAATTCGCGGTCATGAATCCGGAGCTTGCCTTTACGCTGCCGGAATATCAGCTTGCCTGCGGCATCACGGATATCATGATGCATACTATGGAAAGATACTTTATTCCCGGCATCAAATGCCAGCTTACCGATGAAATCTCCGAGGGTCTGCTGCGGACCGTTATTGAGAACGGAAGACTGGTCATGAAGAACAAAGAGGATTACGATGCCATGGCGGAGGTTATGTGGTGTTCCAGCATCTCCCATAACAATCTGACAGAGGCCGGAAGAGGAAAGGATTTTTCCGTGCATAAGCTGGGGCAGGCGCTGGGCGCGAAGTATGATGTGGCTCACGGGGCCAGTCTGGCGGCAGTCTGGGGCTCCTGGGCCAGATATCAGTACAGCAGCGCTGCGGGACGTTTTGCCCGGTTTGCAGATAAGGTCTGGGGAATCCGGAAGGAGGACGAAAAAGAAGCGGCGCTGGCGGGTATAGAGGCCACAGAGGCGTATTTCCGCGCTATCGGCATGCCTACAAGCCTGACAGAGCTGGGCGTGGATCCCTCTGAGGAGGATTTAAGGGAACTGTCCCTGAATGCCACCATGAACGATACGGTGAAGCTGTCGCGTCTGAAACCGCTGGGAGCGGAGGAAGTGCTGGAAATTTATCATATGGCCAGATAACCGGCAGGGGCAGAAGCTGCGGTTGCAGAAAATCCCCGCGGGAACACGGAATCTCATGGAATTCCGTGTTCCCGCGGGGATTTCTTTTACAGGCATGAAGCCCCGTGTTATTTCTGATTCGTCTCCACTTCCTGCAGCTTCATGGCGCGGACCTTCAGAGGCAGGCCAAAAAGCGTAATGAAGCCGGAGGCATCCTGGTGATCGTACATGTCGCCGGTTTTGAAGGAAGCCAGGGACTCATTGTACAGGCTGTAGGGAGAAGTGGTTCCGGCTTTGATGATGTTGCCCTTGTACAGCTTCATCTTTACTTCGCCGGTCACATATTTCTGGGTGGATTCTACGAAGGCCTGAATCGCCTCCCGCAGGGGGGTAAACCATTTTCCTTCATAAACCACCTGAGCCAGCTGGCTTCCCAGCTTCTTTTTAGCTTCCATGGTCTCGCGGTCCAGAATCAGCTCTTCCAGCTGGTCGTGGGCGGCCATGAGGATGGTGCCGCCGGGAGTCTCGTAGACACCCCTGGATTTCATGCCCACTACGCGGTTTTCCACAATATCAATAATACCGATGCCGTTTTCTCCGCCCAGCCGGTTCAGTTCCCGGATGATATCGGATACCTTCATGGCTTTTCCATTCAAAGTCTTGGGGACACCTTTTTCGAAGGTCATGCTGATCTCGGTTTCCTTGTCGGGAGCCTTTTCCGGAGTTACGCTCAGTACCAGCATATGGTCATAGTTGGGCTCATTGGCCGGATCCTCCAGCTCCAGTCCTTCGTGGCTGATATGCCACAGGTTCCGGTCGCGGCTGTAGCTGCTGTCGGCGGCAAAGGGAAGGTCGATGCCGTGGGCCCTGCAGTATTCCATCTCTGCCTCTCGGGAGTCCATCTTCCAAAGCTCCGGCATGCGCCAGGGAGCGATGACCTTGATGTCCGGGGCCAGAGCTTTGATGCCCAGTTCAAAACGAATCTGGTCGTTGCCCTTGCCAGTAGCGCCGTGACAGATGGCAACAGCCCCCTCTTTGCGCGCGATTTCCACCAGCTTTTTGGCAATCACCGGACGGGCCATGGAAGTGCCCAGCAGATATTTGTGCTCGTAGACTGCGCCTGCCTCCACGCAGGGCATAATAAAATCCTCGCAGAATTCATCGGTAACATCTTCAATATATAATTTGGAGGCTCCGGATAATTTGGCTCTCTCGTCCAGACCGTCCAGTTCATTTCCCTGTCCGCAGTCGATACAGCAGCAGACTACTTCATAGCCGAAGGTTTCCTTCAGCCACGGGATGATCGCAGTGGTGTCCAGTCCGCCGGAATAGGCCAGTACAACTTTTTCGCTCATAATAATTCCTCCTTGGGTTTGAATTAACTGGAAGTAAATATACATCAAAAAGAAAAAATATGCAAGAGCTTTTTCGTATTTTCTTGTGTGAATTCGGGAGAAAAATACAGGAACACTCACTTGAATTTTGAAAAAATTGAAGAATAAGGTGAACGCGGAAAGGGGGTTGCATAATCTAAAAGAAAGATGTATAATTATGCAACGTGCAGAAGAAATATGCAGGAGGACCCCATCCGGAGCCGGAGGGTATTTTATTTTCAGCAGTATCTTTACAGGGAAGAAAAGTGGTATTATAGTATCATCAGGAAAAAGGAGCGCTGCCGGAATCGGACAGCCATGGAAGGAGAGACAGTATGATCAGAGCAGGAATTATCGGTTCCACCGGCTATGCAGGGGCGGAGATTGTCCGTCTGCTGCTGGGGCATAAAGAAGCGGAAATAAAATGGTATGGTTCCAGAAGCTATATAGATAAGAAATATTCCTCCATCTACCAGAATATGTTCCGTCTGGTAGAGGATGTGTGCAGAGATGACAATATGGAAGAGCTGGCCAGAGAAGTGGATGTAATCTTCACGGCCACGCCTCAGGGGCTGTGCGCATCCCTTGTGAACGAGGAGATCCTTTCAAAGGTCAGGATCATCGATCTGAGCGCGGATTTTCGTATAAAAGATCCGGCGGTATATGAGGCGTGGTATAAGATCCATCATCCCACACCGGAATTTCTGCCGGAAGCGGTGTACGGGCTCTGCGAGATTAACCGGGAGAAAATCCGGGGAGCCAGGCTGGTGGCGAATCCCGGCTGCTATACCACCTGCTCTATTTTAAGCGCCTATCCTCTTATCAAGGAGGGACTTATTGATGGAAACACACTGATTGTGGATGCCAAATCCGGAACCTCCGGGGCCGGGAGAGGGGCAAAGGTGGACAACCTCTTCTGCGAGGTAAATGAAAGCATTAAGGCCTACGGCGTTACGACACACCGCCATACACCGGAAATCGAAGAGCAGCTTTCCTATGCGGCCGGAAAACCGGTGACCATCAGCTTTACGCCCCATCTGGTTCCCATGAACCGGGGAATCCTGGTTACAGCCTATGCCTCCCTGGTCCGGGAGACAACAGAGGAGGAGCTCCGGGCCGTCTATGAAAAATATTACGGCAAAGAGAAATTTATCCGTCTGCTGGATCCCGATGTGTGTCCTCAGACCCGCTGGGTGGAGGGCAGCAACTTTGTGGACCTGAATATAAAACTGGACCGGAGGACCAACCGGGTTATTTTGATGGGAGCTCTGGATAATCTGGTAAAGGGAGCGGCCGGGCAGGCAGTTCAGAATATGAATCTGATGTTTGGAATCCCGGAAGATACAGGCCTTCAGATGGCCCCGGTATTCCCGTGAGAGGAGGAGAGAGTATGAAAAGAATTGAAGGCGGAGTGACAGCAGCGATTGGATTTCAGGCGGCGGGGGGAAGCGCCGGCATTAAAAAAGAAAATGTAAAGGACATGGCCCTGATTTACAGCATCGTTCCCTGTGTGGCGGCAGGAACCTTTACCACCAATCTGGTAAAGGCGGCACCGGTGAAATGGGATCAGGAGATTGTGTATGACGGAGATACAGCCCAGGCCATCGTCTGCAACAGCGGGGTGGCCAATGCCTGTACAGGGAAAAAGGGATATACCTACTGCCACGAAACGGCAAAGGTAGCGGCGGAAGAACTGCACATCCCCGAGGGCTCTGTACTGGTAGCTTCCACAGGCGTCATTGGAAAGCAGCTCCCCATTGAGAAAATACAGGAGGGTGTCCGCAAGCTGGTGCCGCTGCTGTCCAATTCCAGGGAGGCAGCCAGGGAGGCGGCCCAGGCCATTATGACCACCGACACGAAACAGAAGGAGGCCGCTGTGACCATGGAGATAGGCGGCAAGACGGTGACCATCGGGGGCATGTGCAAGGGATCGGGCATGATTCATCCCAACATGTGCACAATGCTTTCCTTTCTGACCACGGATGCGGATATTACCAAGGAGATGCTGCAGGAGGCCCTGTCGGATGTCGTAAAGGACACCTACAACATGATCTCTGTGGATGGAGATACTTCCACCAACGATACGGTGCTGCTGCTGGCCAACGGGCTGGCGGGGAATCCGGTGATCAATAAAAAGGACGGGGATTATGAACGGTTCCTGGAAGCTCTCCGGGAAGTGAACACAGTGCTGGCGAAAAAGATTGCCGGGGACGGGGAGGGGGCTACGGCTCTCTTTGAAGTGAAGATTCAGGGAGCTCAGACCAGAGAACAGGCTGTGACGCTTTCCAAGTCGGTGATCACCTCCAACCTAACGAAAGCGGCCATCTTCGGGCATGACGCCAACTGGGGACGTATCCTCTGTGCCATGGGGTATTCCGGAGCAAAATTTGATCCTGAAAAGGTGGATCTGTTCTTCGAGAGCGAAAAGGGGAAAATTCAGATCATTGAAAACGGTGTGGCGCTGGACTATAGCGAGGAGGAAGCCACCGAGATCCTGTCGGCGCCGGAAGTAACCGCCATTGCCGATCTCAAAATGGGAAAAGAGACGGCCACGGCCTGGGGCTGCGACCTGTCTTATGATTATATTAAGATTAATGCGGACTATCGTTCCTGACAGAACGCGGAAATGAGGATGAAAAGCTATGGTTATGCAGAAATATCTGGACAAGGCGGAGGTGCTCATCGAGGCGCTGCCTTATATCCAGCGATTTAACAGGAAGGTCATTGTGGTAAAATACGGCGGAAGCGCCATGGTGGATGAGACCCTGAAGAAAAACGTGATCAAGGATGTGGTTCTTCTGAAGCTGGTAGGCTTTAAACCCATCATTGTGCACGGAGGCGGAAAGGAAATCTCCCGCTGGGTGGGCAAGGTCGGCATGGAGCCAAAATTTGTCAACGGACTCCGGGTGACGGATGAGGATACCATGGAAGTGGCAGAGATGGTGCTGAACAAAGTAAATAAGGAACTGGTGAGCATGATCGAATCCCTGGGCGTTCAGGGAGTGGGTATCAGCGGAAAGGACGGCGGCCTTTTGAAGGTGAACCGGAAATTATCGGACGGCCGGGATATCGGTTATGTGGGAGAGATCAAGAAGGTAAATCCCAAGGTGCTCTACGATCTGCTGGAGAAGGATTTTCTGCCTGTTGTCTGTCCCATCGGCATGGACGATGATTTCCACTCTTATAATATTAACGCGGACGATGCGGCCAGTGCCATCGCAGAGGCCATGAATGCGGAAAAGCTGGCTTTCCTGACGGATATCGAGGGAGTCTACGCGGATAAAGACGATCCTTCCAGCCTGATCTCCGAGCTGACGCTGCAGGGAGCCGCAAAGCTGATTGAAGAAGGCCATGTGGGAGGAGGCATGATCCCCAAGCTGCAGAACTGTATTGACGCCATTCATAACGGCGTATCCCGGGTCCATATTCTGGACGGGCGCATCCCTCACTGCCTGCTGCTGGAGATCTTCACAAATAAAGGTATTGGAACCGCAATTCTGAAAGATGACGAGGAGAAATTTTACCATGAAGACAAGTGATTATATTCAGAAATCAGAGCAGTATCTGCTGCACACCTACAACCGTGCCCCGGTGGTCTGGGAGAGAGGCGAGGGCGTTCATCTTTATGACACTGACGGCAAAGAGTATCTGGATTTTGCGGCGGGTATAGCCGTGTATGCACTCGGGTACGGGAATACCCGTTATAACGAAGCGCTGAAGGAGCAGGTGGACCAGATCCTTCATACTTCCAATCTTTTCTATAATATTCCCCAGGCGCTGGCAGCGGAGAAGCTGGTCAGGGCCTCGGGCCTGAGCAAGGTGTTTTTCACCAACAGCGGAACAGAGGCCATTGAGGGAGCCATCAAGGTGGCCCGGAAGTACGCCTATCTGAAAGACGGCTCCACCGACCATGAAATCATTGCCATGAACCATTCTTTCCATGGTAGGAGCCTGGGAGCCCTGTCCGTCACGGGCAACGGACATTACCAGGAACCCTTTAAACCGCTGATCGGAGGTATCCGCTTTGCGGATTTCAATGATCTGGAGAGTGTAAAAGCACAGATTACTGAAAAGACCTGCGCCATAATCCTGGAGACGGTTCAGGGAGAAGGCGGTATTTTCCCGGGAACCCGGGAATTTCTGGAGGGCGTGCGGAAGCTCTGCGATGAGAAAGATATTCTTATGATCCTGGACGAGATTCAGTGCGGCATGGGACGCACCGGCTGGATGTTCGCATGGCAGGAGTACGGAGTGAGACCGGATGTCATGACCTGTGCCAAGGCACTGGGCTGCGGTGTGCCGGTGGGGGCCTTTGTGCTGGATGAGAAGGCTGCGGAGCATTCCCTGGTGCCGGGGGACCACGGGACAACCTACGGCGGAAATCCCCTGGCCTGCCGGGCGGTAAGCACCGTTTTCGATCTGTATGATTCCCTGAAAATCACAGAGCATGTGCAGAAGACAGCTCCTTATCTGGAGAAGAAGCTGGATGCGCTGGTGGAGAAATATGACTGCTTCTCCGGCCGCAGAGGAAAGGGCTTTATGCAGGGGCTGGTGGTAGAAGGGCATCCGGTGGGAGAAATCGTCGGAAAGGCGCTGGAAAATGGTCTGGTGGTCATCAGTGCAGGCAGCAATGTACTGCGTTTGGTACCGCCGCTGATTATTACGGAAAGGGATATCGATGAGATGGCAGAGAAGCTGGAGGCTTCCCTGTAAATGGCGGGACAGCCGGTTCGGATGAGAGAACCGGCTGATTTTGCCGCAGTGCGCCCGGCCGGTATAGGCAGAGCTTCTTTTGGGCATAGTAAAGGAAAAAGGAGTATGCGGAAGTGGCAGGGATTTTGATTGCGCTTTTGTCGGGGGCGCTGATGAGTATTCAGGGTGTATTTAACACGGAGGTGACGAAACAGAGCAGTATCTGGGTGGCGGCAGGATGGGTCCAGCTTTCGGCGCTGGCGGTCTGTCTGGCGGCGTGGCTGGTTACGGGGAGAGAGAACATCGGCGCCCTCTGGAAAATGGACAATAAGTATGCGCTGCTGGGAGGCGTGATCGGAGCGTTTATTACGATCACGGTCATCAAGGGCATGGACGCTTTGGGACCGGCCCGCGCTACCATGCTTATCGTCATCGCTCAGCTGGCCGTCTCCTATCTGGTCGAGCTGCTGGGGTGGTTTGGCGTGGAGCGTCAGCCGCTGGAACTTAGAAAGCTTCTCGGACTCGGCGTGGCGGTGGCCGGAGTTATTCTGTTTAAGTGGGAATAAACCCCTCAGGGCATAAAGTCGCGGAGGGAAAGCTGGCGGTCCAGCCAGGATTTCTGAAGGGCCGTATGTATCCGGTCGTCCGGACGGAAACTGCCGATAAGAAAGGGGGAGGATGGATCGTGAAGGAGCATGTTCCGCCGGACGGCTTCCGGATTTGCGTTCGCATAGCAGTAACGGCAGAGGTGTCCGCAGGAATCATACGCGCCGATGTCATTCGTAAGAAAACAGGCGCATTCTCTGCGGGCAGTTTTTTTCTTTGGAAGCTGCAGTTTTTCATGGACGGCCTTCTCAAAGATCCGTGCAGTCATGCAGCCGCTGCAGTCTGCGCCATAGGGGGCCAGTTCCGTTCCTTCCGCGCAGGTCCGAAGAACCATACGGTGAGAATCTGCCATGCGGATCATCTCCCGGCCCAGGGCCAGCCGTTCTTCCTCCGAAACGGTCCGGCCCTCCGGAAAATTCCGGAGCACTTTTCGGTACAGATCCAGAAAGCTGATGACGCAGGTATGGGTATAGTCCTCCAGCTGAGCGGCAATTTCCCCGAAAGCTGACAGGTGACGGCGGATCGTCCATTCTCCGGTCAGAAGAATGGGATCGTAGCGCCAGGCCATGGAGTCTGCCCCAACCAGCCGGGAGAGCTTCTGAAAAGTGCGAATGATGAAACGTTTATCCGGGACATGGGGTTCAATATCTCGGCCGTAAGGAGTAATCGTGACGAACCAGTACTGCCCGTAGCTTTTCAGTAGATCCATCCGGGGCAGCAGAGGAGAGGGGTTCTTGGTACAGAAAACGATCAGGTCCACCACATCCGGGGAAAGGCGGTATTTTGTCACGGAAGCAGGGCTGTAGGGATTTCTTACACAGACATACCCCTCCCTCAGGCGGTTTGCCAGCCATTCGGCATAGAATGCAGGGATATCTGTTCGCAGGCCCGTATGTATGATCATTTTCTTCTCCTTTCACAGATGGCCGTACTTGCTGTTTTTTCAATTATAAACTATAATCGGAAGAAAAGAAAGCAAGACCGGAGGACAGCAATGGCAGAGAAAAAAGAATTTTACTTTCCCTCCAGCGACAAGAAAACAGAAATTCATGCGGTGGTCTGGTCTCCGGAATCCGGAAATTTCCGGGCCGTATTACAGATCGCGCACGGGATGATTGAGTTTATTGAGCGGTATGAGGGATTTGCGGAGTTTTTGACAGACCGCGGATTTTTGGTGGCGGGCCATGACCATCTGGGCCATGGAAAATCCATCGGTTCCCGGGAGGACTTAGGCTACATAGCAAAAAAGAGAGGGAGCGACTGTATGGCGGCAGATATGCATCATCTGCGGACGCTCCTGCAGAAAAAATATCCGGAGCTGCCCTACTTTATGCTGGGGCACAGTATGGGATCCTACCTGCTGCGGAAATATCTGACTGTTCACGGAGAGGGGCTGGATGGCGCCATGATCCTGGGGACCGGCTCCGTTTCGGATGCGGTGGTGCTGCTGGGCAGGGTGCTGGCCCGGATCATCGCGCTTTTCCGGGGCTGGAGGTACCGCAGCCCTCTGATGGAGAAAGCATTCTTCTCGGGCGCCTACAGTCAGTTCGATATGGACGGCAGCCATCCGGAGAACAGCTGGCTGACCCGGGATGAAGAGGTTGTAAAAGCCTATTACGCGAATCCCGGCTGCAATTTTCATTTTACCCTGAACGGATTTTACAGTGTTCTGGAGATAGTGCATTATGATAACCAGGAGAAATATCTCCGGCGGATTCCAAAGGATCTGCCGCTGCTCCTGCTGTCCGGAGAGAGGGACCCGGTGGGGGATCTGGGCCGGGGCGTCAGGCGGGTGGAGGCACAGCTGCGGAAAGCCGGCATCCAGGATCTGACCTGCCGCCTGTATCCGGAGTACCGGCATGAGATTTTAAATGAACGGGGAAAGGAGCAGGTATATCAGGATATAGCGGACTGGTGTGAACGGATTCTTCAGAAGAAGGCAGAAAGAGAGGATATGGGGAAATGACAAAAGCAGAACTTGCCCTGGAAGTGATCCGGCGGCTGAAGGAAGAATACCCGGACGCGGGATGTACCCTTGACTATAATGAGGCCTGGAAGCTTCTGGTGAGTGTGCGGCTGGCGGCTCAGTGCACAGACGCCAGAGTAAACGTGGTGGTGCAGGATCTGTACGCGAGATATCCCACGGTGGAAGCGTTGGCGGAAGGTGATGTGGAGGATATAGAAAGGATTGTCCGACCCTGCGGCCTGGGACGCAGCAAGGCCAGAGACATCAGCGGATGCATGAAAATTCTGAAGGAGCAGTACGGCGGAAAAGTTCCGGAGGATTTTGACGCGCTTCTGAAGCTGCCCGGCGTGGGAAGAAAAAGCGCGAATCTGATTATGGGAGATGTGTTCGGAAAACCGGCCATTGTGACAGATACACACTGCATCCGCCTTTCCAACCGCATCGGGCTGGTGGATCAGATCAAGGAACCGAAAAAAGTGGAGATGGCGCTCTGGAAGATTGTGCCGCCGGAGGAGGGGAGCGATCTCTGCCACCGGCTGGTCTATCATGGCCGGGATATCTGTACAGCCCGGACGAAACCTCACTGCGACAAATGCTGCCTGTACGACATCTGTGCCAGAAATGGTGTAGAACCGTAATTCAGCTTCGGGAAAAGCCCTCGCCCAGAACTTCATTGGATTCCAGAATGATGACAAAGGCGGAGGGCTCCATTTCTTTTATGGCTTCACGGATCAGAAACATCTGTTTATTATTGCAGGCACAGAGGACTACCGGCTTTTCCCGGCCGGAATAGCTGCCGGAAGCCTTCAGAAAGGTGCAGCCGCGTCCGATGAGGGCGTCTATTTTTTCTGCCACGGCCCGTGGACGGTCGGTGATGATCAGCCCCAGTTTTCCGGCGCTGATGCCGTAGAGAACCTTATCTACTACAGCCGATAAAAGAAAACTTACGAGAATGCCACAGATCAGGCCGTCAATTTCTCCGGATGTCAGAAAGGCTCCGGCGGTGACCACCAGCAGATCGTTGAAAAAAGTGATTTTTCCCAGAGAAATGTGGGGATTCTTTTTCTTGAAAGACAGCACAATAAAATCCGCGCCGCCGGTGGAGGAGCCTCTGGCGTAGATCAGCGCATAGCCAAGCCCCGTCAGGACGCCGGCACAGAGAGCGGCCAGGATTTTATCGCCCTGATAGAGAGGCAGGAGAGGAGCAGCTGCATCCATTAGAAAGGTTGTAAGCAGCATTGTGCGCAGGGAACGGAGCAGGAAGCGCCGGCCGAGGATGCGGAAGCATACGGCTGCAATGGGAAGATTCAGCAGGAGAGAGACGGTGCCGATGGGCGTGCCCAGCAGCCGGTGGAAGATCAGAGCGATGCCGCTGACGCCCACCATGGGGAAGCCGGCGGGAGAAGCAAAATTGACAATACCGACGGCTGCCAGCATGCCTCCGGCCGCTTCCAGCAGAATATCGCAAATAATTTTTTCAGCAGTGCCTGGACGCGCCATGGGATTCCTTTCTGTACCTGTGTTTTTTACAGTATGCCCGGACGGGGAGGATCTATGCGGCAGTGCCGGGGACAGGGAGGGAAGATATATGGATACTTATACATTAAAGGTGATCGCCAGGATTCACAGCGATTTTCCCACGAAGTTCGGGATACCCAGGCAGAGCGGTCTGATTCCGGAGCTTACAGCCGCAGTGGTGTTTGAACCCGCTTACCGGAATCCGGAGGCCCTGCGGGGGCTGGAGGAGTTTTCTCATATCTGGCTGATCTGGCAGTTTTCGGAGGCTGTCCGGGAGGAATGGTCCCCCACGGTCCGGCCTCCCCGCCTGGGCGGGAACAGGCGGGTGGGGGTTTTTGCCAGCCGCTCACCTTTCCGGCCGAACGCCATCGGTTTGTCTTCTGTGCAGCTGCTCCGCATGGAAAAGTGGCCCGGGTATGGAGAGGTGCTGATTGTATCCGGGGCGGATCTTATGGACGGAACGCCTATTTTTGATATCAAGCCGTATCTGCCGTCCGGAGACAGCCATCCGGAGGCGGCGGGAGGATTTGCGGAGAAAATTCCGGAGACCCGGCTGGACGTAGATTTTCCGGAGACTCTGCTGGAACAGATCCCCGCCGGGAGCAGAGAGGCGCTGCTGGCTGTGTTGTCGCAGGATGTGCGGCCGGGATATCAGAGAGATGAGGCGCGGATTTACGGCCTGCCTTTTGGCGGCTTTGATGTGAAATTCCGTGTGGAGAATGGCAGGGTAAAGGTGCTGGCCCTGGAAGAATGGAAACGGGAGTGAGGAAACCGTGCGATATAAAAGAATGGAAAGAGGGATTTTTCAGGAACGGCTGAATCGGTTTGTGGCTCATGTGCGCCTGGATGGACCGGCGGAGGGCAGTACCGTCTGCCATGTAAAAAATACGGGACGGTGCCGGGAGCTTTTCGTGCCGGGAGCGGAAGTCTGGGTGCAGCGGGCGGAAAATCCGGCGAGAAAAACACTGTATGATCTGATCTGCGTAAGGAAGGGAGAACAGCTGATAAATGTGGATTCTCAGGCACCGAACCGCGTAGCGGAGGAATGGCTTCCCAGGAGCGGGCTGTTTCCGGAGAATGTACAGATCCGGCGTGAGGTGCGATTTGCGCATTCGCGGTTTGATCTGTATGCGGAGGCCGGAGAGAGAAGGGCTTTTCTGGAAGTGAAGGGAGTGACCCTGGAGGAAGAGGGAATTGCCAGGTTTCCGGACGCTCCCACGGAGAGGGGCGTCCGCCATGTGGAGGAACTGATTCAATGTCGGAAGAGCGGCTGCGAGGCGTATCTTCTGTTCGTGGTGCAGATGAAGGGGATTCGCGCGGTCGCGCCCAATGACCGGACGCACCCGGCCTTCGGGGAGGCTCTCCGAAGGGCATCCGCAGAGGGGGTGCGTCTTCTGGCTGTGGACTGCTATGTAACTCCGGAAGAGCTTTTGGCGGATCAGACGCTTCCGGTGATTTTGAGGTAAATTCTCAGAAACAATATTATTTTTCAGAAAATTGTGGTACACTGTCAACAACAGAACAATCGTGCGTGAAAAAGGAAAGGAGGGTGTACGGCAATGCTGGAAAACATGGATTTGTCCAAAAACGTGAAAAAGAAAGATGCAAAGGAAAAGCTGGAGAGACTGGATGCGGAAGTGGCGGCTCTGCAGAGAAAGGCCAGGGAGCTGAAAATACCGGTCATGGTGGTCTTTGAGGGCTGGGGAGCGTCAGGAAAGGGGCGTCTCATTAACCGGATGATTCAGCCGCTGGATCCCAGGGGATTCAAGGTATATTCGATTCAGAGGGCCTCGGAGGAGGAAGAACGGCGCCCTTATATGTGGCGTTTCTGGAACCGGCTTCCTTCCAGAGGAAGAATGTATATTTTCGACAGAAGCTGGTATACCCGGGTGCTGCGGGAACGGGAGGACCGGCACATGACCCGGGAGCAGGTGGCATGCGCCTATAATGAGATCAATTCCTTCGAGCGGATGCTGACAGTGGACGGCATGCTGATTATTAAATTTTTCCTGCACATATCAAAGGCGGAGCAGAAACGACGGTTTGAAAAACTGGAAAATTCTCCGGAAACAAAATGGAGAGTGACAAAGGATGACTGGAAACATCACAAACAGTATGAAGACTACTTTGCCATCAACGATGAGATGCTGGTGAATACGGATACGGAATATGCCCCCTGGCATGTGGTGGAAGCTGAGGATGACGGATATGCTTCTGTAAGAATTCTTGACTGCGTGGCAAAGGCGCTGAGAGGAAGGATACGGGAAGAAACGGAAAAAAGAGAGCGGAGAGCAGAGCCATATCTCCGGGCAAAGGAATCCTCCGGATCCTCCTCCCCCCTGGAAAAGGTAGATCTGTCCAAAACAGTAAAAAAGGAAAAATATAAAGAAAAACTGAAGGAGTATCAGAAAAAGCTGGCACTTCTCCAGAGCGAACTGTACCGGGAAAAAATTCCGGTGGTGCTGGGATTTGAAGGCTGGGATGCTGCGGGCAAGGGCGGAGCAATCAAAAGGCTGACGGAGTGCATGGATCCCAGAGGTTATGAGGTAGTTCCCACTTCCTCGCCGAATGACTACGAAAAAGCCCACCATTATCTCTGGCGTTTCTGGACGAAAATGCCGGCCGGCGGTCATATTGCCATTTTTGACCGCACCTGGTACGGCCGGGTTATGGTGGAGCGGATCGAAGGATTCTGCAGCCAGGCGGAATGGCAGAGGGCTTACCGGGAGATCAATGAGATGGAAGAACAGCTGACCCAGGCCGGCGTGATCGTGCTGAAGTTCTGGCTTCAGATTGATAAGGCGGAGCAGGAGCGGCGCTTTCTGGCCCGCCAGGAGAATCCGGAAAAGTCCTGGAAGATTACAGAAGAAGACTGGAGAAACCGCGCCAAGTGGGATCAGTATGAGCCGGCAGTCAATGAAATGATCGTGAAAACATCTACAGCCCGGGCTCCCTGGATCATTGTGGAAGGAAACTGCAAATATTACGCCAGGCTGAAAGTACTGAAAACAGTCGTGGAAGCCCTGGATAAAGGCCTGAACAAAAAATGAGGCAGAGGAGAGAGGGATGGTGAAGGAAGAAAACTGGCTGGAGCCCTGCCGTCTGTGTCCGAGAGAATGCGGAGCACGACGGCTGTCCGGCAGTCCGGGGGTGTGCGGGGTCCGCGCCGTGCTGAAGGTTGCCCGGGCAGCTCTGCACATGTGGGAGGAGCCGTGTATTTCCGGAGAGCAGGGTTCCGGAACCGTCTTTTTTTCCGGATGTCCCCTGCGCTGCGTCTACTGCCAGAACCGGGAAATCTCCGGGGGAAGAGCGGGAAAGGAAATTTCAGAAGGCAGGCTGGCGGAGATTTTTCTGGAACTCCAGGAAAAAGGAGCACAGAATATTAATCTTGTGACGCCTACGCACTATGTACCGCAGATTCTGGAAAGTCTGCGGATGGCGAAAGCTTCCGGGCTGAAGCTTCCGGTGGTGTTTAACTGCAGCGGCTATGAAAAGCCGGAGATTCTGCGGAGCCTGGAGGGCAGCATAGATGTTTATCTGACGGATTTTAAATACATAGAGGAAGAGACAGCCCGGAGATATTCCTCTGCGCCGGACTATCCGGAGAGGGCAAAAAAAGCTCTGGAAGAGATGGTACGTCAGTGCCCCAAACCCGTTTTCCTGGAAGACGGAATCATGCAGAAGGGAGTTATTGTGCGCCATCTGCTCCTGCCGGGGCGGGTGAGGGAGGCCAGGAATATAGTCAGGTATGTACACGAAAGCTTCGGAAACCGTGTTTATCTGAGCCTGCTGAACCAGTACACGCCATTTGGAGAACTGGAGGAGAAGTATCCGGAGCTCTGCAGGAGAGTGACAAAGCGGGAATATAATGCTCTGATAGAGTATGCGCTGGAGCTGGGCGTGGAGCAGGGATTTATTCAGGAGGGGAATACGGCCGGGGAAAGCTTCATTCCGGCTTTTGATTATGAAGGGGTTTAGGGAGGATAAGGAAAAATGGCTTTGGCAGCAGCAACACTGAAAAAAGGCGAAGGCCGCATGCTGAAAGCGGGCGGCCTGTGGATTTTTGATAATGAAATCGCTTCTCTGGAGGGAGAGTATGCAAATGGAGATATCCTGGAAGTGCGTGATTTCGACGGATATCCTATGGGAAAGGGATTTATCAATGAGTATTCGAAAATCCGCATCCGCATGCTGACCAGGAATAAGGAGCAGGAAATCGACCGGGAATTTCTGCGCAGGCGTCTGCAGGATGCCTGGGAGTACCGGAAAAATGTAGTGGATACCGGGAGCTGCCGTCTGATCTTCGGCGAGGCGGACTTCCTTCCGGGTCTGGTGGTTGATAAATTTTCCGATATACTGGTAGTGCAGTCCCTGGCGCTTGGCATAGACCGGATGAAGGAGACACTGATTGAGCTGCTGAAGGAAATCCTGGCCAGGGACGGCATAAGGATCCGGGGCGTCTATGAGCGCAGCGATGCCAAGGTGCGTCTGCAGGAAGGAATGGAAAAGCGGAAGGGTTTTCTGGGAGAACCTTTCGATACGAATGTGGAGATTGAAGAAAACGGTGTCCGTTATATCGTGGATGTGAAGGAAGGGCAGAAGACGGGATTCTTTCTGGATCAGAAATATAACCGTCTGGCCATCCAGAAGCTCTGTTCCGGAGCAAAGGTGCTGGACTGCTTTACCCATACCGGCTCTTTTGCCCTGAATGCGGCCCGGGGAGGTGCCGCCAGCGTGCTGGGCGTGGATGCCTCGGAGCTGGGCGTGCGCCAGGCCGAGGAAAATGCCCGCCGAAACGGCGTATCCGACCGGGTAAAGTTTCTCTGTGCCGATGTGTTTGAGCTTTTGCCGGAACTGGAGAAGCAGGGGGAAACCTACGATGTAATTATTCTGGATCCTCCGGCATTTACGAAATCAAGAAATTCTGTGAAAAACGCGGTCAGGGGATACAGGGAAATTAACCTGCGGGCCATGAAGCTGCTTCGGGACGGCGGCTTTCTGGCCACCTGTTCCTGCTCTCATTTTATGACGTATGAACTATTTACCCAGACCATCGCGCAGGCAGCCCGCAATGCCCACCGGCGCCTGCGGCAGGTGGAGTACCGGACCCAGGCGCCGGATCATCCTATCCTCTGGGCCGCGGATGAATCTTATTACCTCAAATTTTATATTTTTCAGGTGGTGGATGAAAAATAAAAAACGAGGATGGCGGAATGTATGCAGAAAGCCTGCGAAAAGTAGGCTTTCTGCATTTGCATACTTGAAAGATTTGTGTTAATATATTATAGAACAAGCAGCACAGCTTAAAAGACGTTTCTGCATGAAAATGCAGACAGTCAATTTCAGTAATTTCTATCCACCTTTTCAGATAATTGTTTCACATCCGGATGATCCCAGAACTTTGGAGAGTGACCTTAAAATGTGCCAGACGGGCCGAAATTTTTGTTTCGGCTTTTATTTCTTTATAGGAAAGTTCGACTTTCGTCGAACTCTTGAAAGAAATATGCCCGCACAA